>ERZ761602.1884-NODE-1884-length-35664-cov-9.787329_pt1 | contig 35664 bp, 34 predicted proteins | sample MGYA00512165_ERZ761602 | MGnify/ENA primary metagenome ERZ761602 (study PRJEB28899, sample SAMN02445085) | bioreactor sludge metagenome | biome: EBPR sludge; isolation source: Thorneside wastewater treatment plant | place: Australia: Brisbane, Thorneside...
TCGACTTCTGGATCTCAATATCGGCACGCCGCTTCGCAAGCTCAAGCCGCTTGTAGTGCTGATAGACGGCGACCGAAAGACGCTTCTTCGCTCCGTCTTGCCCAATGACGTATTCATCTAAAAATCGCTTGATCTCCGCCGGCTTTGGCAGATGAGTTCGGGAGACCTGTCCTTCGACCTTGTCGTCGTCATTGATTATCTCATTGCAGATATCAATGCACTCATTGCAGATATAGACGCCCGGGCCGGCAATCAGCTTCTTTACGTCGTTCTGCGTCTTTCCGCAAAACGAACAGCACAGCAATTCTTCTGGTCGTCGGAAATTAGCCATCTGTTTAGTCGTCGGTCTGGTCAGTCTAGGAAGTTTGGTCAGTCTAGGAAGTCGTTGGGGTTAACGTGTCTGCGAAGACTAAGAACTCATCTTCGAGCTCCGTCCCGTTTGGCTCAGCCAAAATCAGTTGCCCTCCAGACTTCCTCGACATCCTAGACATCCTCGACTCAACCCCTACTTTTCTCTGTGTTCTATAACCTCGTCGATGAGCCCGTAGTCTTTCGCCTGGACGGGCGAAAGAATGCGGTCGCGTTCGACGTCGAGTTCGACCTGGTCAAAGCTCTGTCCGCTGTGGTTCGAAATGATCCGCGAGGTCATCTCACGCATACGAAGAATCTCTTCCGCCATAATGCGGACATCGGTCGCCTGGCCCGAAGCACCGCCCGAGGGCTGGTGGATAAGGATGCGTGAGTGCGGCAGGGCAAAGCGCTTGCCCTTGGTTCCGGCGGTCAAGAGCAGTGCTCCCATCGAAGCCGCCTGCCCGACGCAGATCGTCGTTACGTCGTTCTTGATGAACTGCATCGTGTCGTAAATCGCCATTCCGGCCGTTATCGAACCGCCCGGCGAATTGATATAAAGATTGATATCCCGTTCCGGGTCTTCAGCCTCAAGGAACAAAAGCTGTGCGACGATCAGGTTTGCGATCTGGTCGTCGATCGGCGTTCCGATGAAGATAATGCTGTCTTTCAACAACCGCGAATAAATATCGAACGCACGCTCGCCGCGAGACGTCTGTTCGACCACCATGGGGACCAATGCCATATTCGTAAAACCTCTGTTCGGATTATTCCTTAAAGCTTAGCTTTAAGAATGTGGATATAAAGTGTTGGAAAACAGCCGATTGCCGATTCTACACATTTCTCCTGAAATTGCAAACAAAAAACCAAGGAAGAGCGGGCTACTCCTCGCCCGCGGCCTTCTTCGTTGTCTTCTTAGGCTTTGCCGGAGCCTTCGCCTTTGCTGCCTTCTTCGGCTTTTCTTCGGTTTCGGCAGCCTCGGGCTCGGGTTGATTCTCATCTACCCAAGGCCCGTCGGTGACCTTTGCCGCTGCGACCAGAGCCTCGATCGCCTTACGGGTCCGAAGATTGTTCTCGATATTGGCGAGCCCGCCCTGCGTCTCAAACATCTTTCGCATCTCGGCCGCTTCCTGACGATAATACTCGGCCATCTTGCCGATCTCTTCATCAACCTCGGCCGTTTCGACCTTAACACCTTCGGCATCCCCAACCTTTTCGAGAAGGATAGCACCGCGAACGTCGCGTTCGGCCTGAAGCCGCATCTGCGAATAGGCCATCTCGATGAAGTTCGTCTCGACCTTATTGAGGTCAACGCCGCGTTGCTGAAGGTCTTGGGCAAAGTTGTTCAGCAGATTGCGGGCCTGGTTCTCAATAAGAGTATTCGGCACCTCAAACTCGTTCTGCTCGATAAGCTTTGCGATGGCGTTGTTGCGAAGCCTTGCGTCGGCATCGGACTCGGCAAGCTTTTCAAGGTCAGCTCGAAGCTTGGCACGAAGATCGGCAAGCGACTCGTATCCTTCATCAAGAGCAACGGCCCATTCGTCGTTGAGTTCGGGCGTTTCCATCAGGCCGACCGATTTGATCTTCGCCTTGTAATGGACGGTCTTCCCCGCCAGTGCCGGTGATGAGAAATCCTCCGGGTAACTGACGGTAAACTCTTTCTCGTCGTCTTCCTTAACACCGACAAGATTCTCGGTGAACGACTTCTCGATGAGCTCATCACCGAGCTTTACCTCAAGGTCTTCGGCAGTGATCGGCTCTGCATCCGGATCGTCGGCAAAGATGCCTTCAAGGTCGGCAATAACGGTATCGCCTTCCTTCGAAGCACGTCCCTCGACCGGCACCAAGGCGGCTTCCTCATTGATCCGGCGGGCGATCAGGTCTTCTATCTCGGAACCATCTACCGGCTTTACACGGCGGACAAGTTCGAGGCCTTTATATTGCGGCTCCGGGATCTCGGGCATCACCTCGACATGGACGTGCAATTCAACATCTTGCGATCCATTGACCTTCACGTTCTCGACGTCATCAATGTGCAAGTGTGGTTCGGAGAGCGGCTGAAGGCCGTGCTCTAGAATTGCAGCGGACACCTTTTCGGGAACCAAAAGCTGGAGCACTTCCTGCTTGATCTCTTCTTTATAGCGGAGGCGAACAACATCGACGGGTGCATAGCCCTTGCGGAAGCCGGGGATGTTGGCTCCCTTAACAAATCGCTGGCTTATCTTGCCGTAAGCATCTTTCAGCGATGCCGCGTCTATCGTCAGGTTTATCTCGCGTTGAGTAGGCGAGACCTCTTTTAATTGGCTTTTCATTTACGAATCAAATACCGGTCCGGATAAATGAAAAGGATAGCTAAGCAGGGCAGAAAAGTCGAATAGGCGTTCCGCCGATGTCGAGAGCCAAAACGCACGAACGACCGTGTTGTTTGATCAAACAGCGGCCGTTCAGAAAAGATGATGGTGCCGAGGACAGGAATCGAACCTGCACGTCTTTCGACGCTAGATCCTAAGTCTAGTGCGTCTACCAATTTCGCCACCTCGGCAAGGATGGTCAGGTGACAAACCCAATCTAGCCAAACGAGGCGGAAAAGTCTAGCGTGTCACTTCTTGAGGTACTTGCGATTGTATTCTTCCCACGAGAGCGTGTAATCCCGGTCCTCGATCTCCGGGAATCCGCTGCCGCTTGCAAGGGCCTTGTTCTCGAGTTTCTTGAAGAGCTTGTAGCCGCCATAGCCAAGAGCCGCGACAACACCCAGCCAGAACGCATAGCCGAAAAGCGTCCAAACGATCCCGAGCAGCCAGAAGACCGCCATCACACCGAACATTATCGCCAGCAGTGTAAGAATTACTTTTATGAACTTCATCCCGCGAAACCTCACTTGATAGAAATTTACGAATTGCGGCTGAATATTGTTCCATAAGAAAATTCTTGTTCAGGACTCGTGTCTCCTGTAAAATGATGTTGTTTTTCCATCGCAACTGCTGGCACTTCCGGAGATCCAATATGCGTACCAAACCCACGTTGATCGTCCTGCTTTTTGCATCGTTTGCTTTCCTCGGCTTGATTCTTACACCTCGTTCGGCAACGACACAAAGTAACGAAGCTCGTGAGAAATTCAAGAACGATGTTCGCGACGGCCTCGCGGAGATCGGTCTCCCGATGAACCCGATCGAGACGGAGATCGATGCTGCTGGCGACCGCCTTGCAGATTTTGTTAATTATCGCTCCGGCCTAAAGATCAGTGAATCCAACCTCGCTCGCCTGAAAGAGCTGGAGTTTACCTATCGATCAACGAACAAAGGCGTTTCGGTTCGTGAACTAAGCCGGCATCTGACGAGGATCGCAGCAGATCGCATCCCAAAGCTCAAAGATGATGAGATCGTCTTCATTACCGAGAATCTAAAGGGATTTTACTTTCCTGAAATTCCGGAGGGATTTAAGAAAGGACGTGATTATATTTCTCTCCGAGCGGACGGACGTGGGAGGATGAAGCAAGAAGTCTTTGTCAATGAGTTAAAAGCACTTCGCGAAGGCGGTGTCGGGGTAGTAATGCGTCAAATCTTTGCATTTGAGTTGAGTCGAGAAGTGGCGGACAAGGTGAAATTTCTCGCTGAGGTCGAGCCAGCACGGTTTGGAGCAGGCGACTCCGCATTGAGCCCAATGGAAGCGTTCTTGGTTGTTTACTCATTGACAGCTGAAGATTTCTTGGCTTTTAACCGGAAAGGCCTTGAAGCAAGAATGGAGAAACATCGCGAGGTTCTGTCGCGATATTATAGTGTGGAATGGCCAGACCCTCATTTGCATCTAGCGTTCGGCACAAACGGTTACATCAATCCGTCGTCGGTGACTTTGCTACTAGATGATTCGACAGTCGCAGAACTGTTTCGACTATTTTCAGATTAGCATTCCTTTCCGTTGGTCTTCTGGGACGTTCGAAGTTTCAACTAAACATTGCCCATTTACGATATGTGTGCGATTTAGTCGTAGTCTGCAGTTTTCACCACGCCACCGTCCACATCGCACGAACACATTCACAGTCCGCATCTCAAAGTAATGGTTAGCAAAAATTCAAATGTGCGTGCGGTTCCCGGTTATCTTATACTCACACAAGGTTTGATACTTTTCATCTGGTGTAATCTGGGATAACAAATGGAATCTTTTGGTACCGATGTAGAACTACTTGCAAAGTCTCTCGGAGCATCGCTTTCAGGTTCAACGCAACGTATCGCATTAGACGTCACACACGACTCGCGGCAGGCCCGCGAGGGAACGCTCTTTGCGGCGATCAAGGGTGCGACGGTTGACGGCCATCGGTTCATTGAGGATGTGATGCGTCGCGGAGCGGTCGGCGTTATTTCTGAATCTGACGTTCCGGAAGGCTTTGCGGGTGCATGGCTAAAGGTCGCAGATGCACGCGTCGCACTTGCAAAGGCGGCATCGATCATCAACGGCGAGCCTTCGCACCGGCTCGACCTCGTCGGCGTGACCGGCACCAACGGGAAAACGACGACCACTTATCTCTGCTACGCTCTCGCCGAAGCCGCCGGAGTAAAACCCGCAATGCTGACGACCGTCGAATACCGCATCGGTGACGATAGCGAGGAGGCCGTTCGGACGACACCCGAAGCCTCGGACACGAACCGCTTTCTTCGACGGGCGGTCGACGCCGGCTGCGGTTTTGCAGCAATGGAGGCGTCATCGCAGGCGATCGACCTCCATCGGTGCGACTGGCTCCGCTTCCGCGTTGCGATCTTCACCAACCTGACTCAGGATCACCTCGATTACCACGGCACTATGGAGAACTACTTTGACGCAAAGAAGAAGCTCTTCGACGGCCGGCTCGGCGAAAAGCCCGGTTCCTGCGTCGTAAATATCGATGATGAATGGGGTGTGAAGCTCGCTAATGAACTCGCTGCAAATGGCCAAAAGGTCGTCACATTCAGCCAGCGGCCGCCTGAAGGCGGGACTCAAAACGCTGATCTCATTGCTGAAGATATCGAAGTTTCGCTGCTGAAAGGAACTTCATTCCTATTGAGGACGCCGCAGGGTGAGCGGCAGATCACTTCCCCGCTGGTCGGCCGTCCGCATGTTTACAATATGCTTTCGGCAGCGGCGGCGGCTCTCGAACTCGGCTACGGCCTCGACGATATTGCCAAAGGGCTCTCGAAATGTGTCGGCGCACCGGGCAGGTTTGAGCTTGTCCCTCACGGCGGTGACTTTGCAGTGGTCATTGACTATGCGCACACGGACGATGCCCTAATGAATACGCTGAGCACTGCCCGCCAGTTGACCTCCGGAAGGGTTATTACGGTCTTTGGCTGCGGTGGTGACAGGGATAAAACCAAGCGTGCTCCGATGGGAAAGGTTGCCGGCGAGCTGAGCGATATTGCGATCATTACATCCGACAATCCGCGGACCGAAGCCCCGCTAAAGATCATCGCCGATATCGAAGCAGGTATAGCCGGGACCAAGGCCGAAAGAATGAGCATTTCAGATCGCCGAGAAGCAATCGCGACGGCCATCAAAACGGCCCGTGCAGGCGACGTTGTTATTATCGCCGGCAAGGGCCACGAGACATATCAGATCATTGGCGGCGACAAATTTCACTTCGATGACCGCGAGGCCGCTCTTGAAGCGATCGCGGCTCTCGCCGACCATTAAGGCCTATCCCTCTTCGGTGTGGAAGGCGATGAAATTGTCGATGAACTCGAGTTCGGTCTCCGATAGCCCCTCGAACTTGACCGCAAAACCGATCTCGAAAACGTTATTTGCGATCTCGCCTTTGACCCTTGCCAAGTTCCCGGTCGAGAGCGGCAGATAAATGAATACGGTTTCACCATTGACGAAATCGCCGCCGGAGAGCACGAAACAGCCCTGACGGCTAATGTCGCTGATCGTCCCGGAGTGCCGGCCGAGGTGATTCTCCCATTCTATATCGACCGTCGCCTTTGCCCGCGGGACGCTGCGGCGTTCGCGGCCGCTTCTTCTATCATTGGTCGCCATTTTCAGTTTCTGCGTTCTTGTTCCTGCTGTTCAAATAATAATAGACCGGAAGCCCGAGAAGGATCAGCCCGATGCCGATCAGCGAATTGGCCGTGTCGTCGTAAAGCGTCTGGATCAGCAGCCACGCCGTCACAAGCAGGAAGATGACCGGAACGACCGGATAACCAAAGGTCTTATATGGCCGCTCGGCGTCCGGATAACGCTTGCGGAAGATAAAGACGGTAGATGTGATCAATGCATAGAAAATGAACGAGCCGAAGACCACATAATTCGTAAGGGTATCGAACAGCGCATTTTCTTTGTCGTAAAGCCGCCAAAGCGAATCCGAGAGGATCAGCAAGATCGCCCAGGCTCCCTGCAGAATAAGCGAAGCGATCGGGACGCCATTGATGGAGAGCGTGCCGAAACGCGAGAAGAACTGCCGGTCGCGTGCCATCGCATAAGGAACACGTGCACCGGCAAGGATCGACGTATGGAGCGAGCCGAGCGACGAAAGGACTAGGCCCATTGTAAAGATCGCAACGGCCAAACCGGTCAGCGTCGTTGCCGCATCGGCCGCAAAGAACTTGGCTAAGACAACGTTCGCAACAGCGACGTCCTTATTGACCGAAGCGATCGAGGTCGGATCGAGGACGTAGAAATAGGCGATGTGAACAAATACGTAAAGCACCATGATCAAAACGGTGCTGCCGATGATCGCGAGCGGAATGTTGCGGTTCGGTTCCTTTACTTCACCTGCGACGAACGTCAACTGGTTCCAGCCGTCGTAGCCCCAGAGAGCACCGAGCATTGCGGCCGCAAAACCCGCAAAGAACGAATAATTGACGTGTCCATAACGCTGCGACTCCGTGACGTCAAGGCACTCAGCACCGGCGGCCGTCATCCCGAAATTCTCAAAACTTCCGCCTGTAACAAACAGGAAGGCGCCGAGTCCGACCAGGACGACCAAAGCGATCTTGACGAACGTAAGGACGGTCGCGATCTTTCCGCTGACTGCGACCGAAGCACTGTTGAGCGTCGTGAAAATGATGATCGCCATTATGGCGATGACCTGAAGGGTTGTGAGCTCGATACTGGAAGACCCGACCGGGATAGAGAAAAGCGTGTAACCGAGCTTTTCATCCAGATAGCTGTTCAAAGCGATGGCAAAAGCAACAGCAAGTGCCGCCATTGAACCCGTCTTGGCGATAAGCATCTGCATCCAGCCGTAAAGAAAGCTTGAGATCTTTCCATACGCATCGCGAAGCAGCACATATTCGGCACTCGCCTGCGGCTTCATCGCCGTAAGCTCGGCATAGGTAAGCGAGCCCGCAAGGGCGAGCAGGCCGGCGGCGACCCATGCGATTACGACCCAGGTCGGCTCGCCGACGTTGCAGGTCATGATCCTTGCCTTAAAGAACACGCCGGTACCAATAACGTTACCGATGATCACCGATGCGGCGGCAATAAGCCCCAAGCCGCGAACAAGTGCGTACTTATCGTTTGTATCGAGGGTCATAAATTTTACGGACGGAGCCGGAAAGTGAGGTCTGAGGTATATTACGCCAAATCGGCGATTTTGAAAAACGCATACGCCGGCGTGATATCATCCAATCCGATGAAGGCGATCCGTGCGACAGCCGCCGATGTGGTGAATGCATTTTCCTCGCTCGCGGCCGAGCGGCGGGCGGCCGTGCTCGACAGCTCCGGCGTTGGCTATCTCGGTTCGCATCTGCTGATCGCGGCGGCCGATCCGGTGGACGTTCTTGAGCTTAAAAACGGAGGGCAGAAAGGGTTGGCCGAGCTTGCGGACTTCGTCACTCGCGGAGGTGCGACGATCTTTACGCTGTCCTACGAATTCGGTGCGACGCTGCAGCCAAAGCCGATACCCGCGGTCTTCACGGAAAACGAACCATTTGCCTACGCCGCACGATACGACGCACTTGTCGTTCATGATTATTCGAGCGGAGAAACATATCTGACCGGCAGCGAGAGCCGGTTTGAGGAGCTCGAAAGCGTTGTACAGACCACCGTTTCATCGGCAAACGAACTACCGGAAGCCCGGTCGGTGCGTTCGAGTTTCACCAAAGATGAGTATGTCTCCGCGGTCGAGCGAATAAGGGAACACATCCGCAGCGGTGATACCTACCAGGCAAACCTCACACAGCAATTCGCCATTGAATTTGAGGCCGCAGTTCCTCCCGCCGAGGTGTTCACACGGCTCCGGAGGGAGAACCCTTCCGCATTTGCGGCGTTCATTCAACGCAGCAACACGGCGGTGATCTCTTCGTCGCCCGAACGTTTTTTTCGTATCGAGGAAGATCAGATCACTGTAGCTCCCATCAAGGGCACGATCAGGCGTGGTACGACCCCGGACGAGGACGCTGCATTGCGGAAATCTCTAGCCGAGAGCGCGAAGGACCGAGCAGAGAACACGATGATCGTCGATCTGCTTCGCAACGACCTCGGGCGGATCTGCGAGTTCGGTTCGGTGGCGGTCGATGGGCTCTGTGCGGTTGAGGAACACTCTACTCTCTTTCATCTCGTCTCGACCGTCCGCGGCAAACTGCGGCCAAGCACGGGTCTCGGTGAGGTGCTGCTTTCGCTCTTTCCGAGCGGCTCGATCACCGGTGCACCGAAGGTCAGGACGATGCAGATCATCGGCGAGATCGAACCGGTCGCCCGCGGCCTTTCGATGGGTTCGATCGGGATCGTGGTGCCGGGTGATGAATTTGAGCCGCTCGGTCCTTTTATCGATTCGAACGTCGCTATTCGTACCGTAACGATCGAAGGCTCGGAGGCACGCTTCAATGTCGGCGGCGGCGTTGTCATCGACAGCGACCCTGAAAGCGAATATCGCGAATCGCTGCTTAAGGCAAAGGCACTTCTTCACGCTCTCGGCGTTAAGTGATCGAACATCCCGGGAACATTTCTTCTGTTTCGGTGTCTAACATCAAAACGGAGGAACCCGAAATGAACCGACCCGAGATAAATGTGACCCCGCTGATCGATGTCCTGCTCGTCCTTTTGATCATTTTTATGATCGTCACCCCGACCCGTCCAAGTAGCCTTGAAACGCGGGTTCCTTCCGAACCGGCCGCTACCCGAGATGTCGCGCCTCACCCTGACACGATCGTCATTCGGGCCGACCGCCTTGGCAATCTTTCGGTCAACATTAGCGGCCCGATAGCAACCATCGCCGAACCTGACGAGGTGATCGACCTGATCAGATCGACGTTCGCTGCGCGTCGCGAGAACAATGCATTCCGAACGGATCCTTCAACCGGAAAAACCGACATCGAACGTACGGTCTTCATCAAGGCCCCAAAGGGCCTCGACTACGGTTCGGTCGCTCGAGTGGTCGATTCAGTCAAGTTGGCCGGAGCCTCGCCCGTCAGCCTTCAGATAGATCGGCTGGAGCAATAGCCGAACAGAAGTTCGCTCGGCGTATTATGCTATACTTTTAGCCAACGGCGAGTGCTTCACAACCCGCCGGACCTCTCCCAAATTAGACATCCGTTCGAGCTTTCGGTCAGTGAATTATTACGACGTCCTAAAGGTTTCGCAGCGAGCCTCGAAGAACGAGATCAAGTCCGCGTATCGGCGGCTTGCGCGTGAACTTCATCCGGACAAGAACGAGGGCTCGGAAGAGACCGCAAAGGCATTCGCCGCCATCGCCGAGGCATACGAAGTGCTTGGCAACCCGCGTGAGCGGGCTCGTTACGACCGCAAACTTCTTGAAGCCCAGTACAACAACGGCAACGGCGATGATTCGATCTTCACTTCCTCGAACAGCCACGCCCGACGCTGGCGGCAACTGGTTTACGAACATCGGTACAATGAGATAATCAATCGGATGGTGGCGGAAGAGCGGAGGCAGTCGGCCGAGCTGCAGAAGCTCATCTTTCCGGCCGTTGCCCTGATACTTTCGACCTTTCTGGTCGCCTACGGCAAGCCGCACTATTTCCTCAATGCTCCGGTGATCATCAAGATCGTGATCGTATTTCTTTTCGCCGCGGGGATTTTTCACATCTACGGCCGTATCCGCCAGGGACTCGACCGCTTTACCTACGATGACGACGAGATCCACGATTCGATCTTCGACGCTCCGCGAGAGCCGAAAAATAGATTCTCAAGGCTGACCGTCGCGACATTGATCCTCGGTTCGCTCGTTTTAAGCTTTGCCCTCGGACTCGTGATCGGCAATTATTCTCAGTTTCTTGCCGTAACGATGCCGCGAATCTTTTCGGCGACACTGCATCCGGAGTTCATCTTTTATCCGCCGATATTCGTTATGATCGCCGATCTTGCCCACTCGGTCCTGACCCGCCTCGAAACTTGACTTGCACCGGCCCAGATACTATTATTTTGAGTTTGCCGATAAAGGCGGCTTTTGAGGACAGTTAAGAAATGGCAAATCATAAATCAGCCGAAAAGCGTATCAGACAGAATGAAAAGCGGCGCGATATCAACCGCGCGAACCGCGGTAAGCTCCGCACTCAGATCAAAAAGCTTCGTGCAGCTATCGGAGCATCCGACGCAACGACGAGCAACGAACTGCTCGGAGCGACCGTTGCACTCATCGACAAGTCGGTGAACAAAGGCGTTATCCACCGCAACACGGCGGCTCGGTACAAATCGCGGCTGACCAAGCACGTTGCCGGGATCGCTCAGTAACACAGTTTTCCATCCTCCTCCTTTTGTTTCCGGAGCACGTTGAAAGGCGTGCTCCGTTTTTCGTATTGCATAAACGACGCCATTTGCTAGACTTAAGCCTTGATCGAAAGTACGCTCGCTAACCTGCTTGGCAACACGGCAATATAAATACTACGACCTGATAATGGCCGCATTCGTCGCGGTCATTTTGTGTTCGAACCTCATCGGCGTCCATAAGGTCTCTTACGTAAACCTTCCATTCTACGGTGAATACATCTTTGGGGCAGGCGTTCTCTTTTTCCCGATAAGCTACCTTTTCGGCGACATCCTGACAGAGGTTTACGGCTACGCCCGCTCGCGGCGGGTGATCTGGGCAGGGTTCGGAGCGTTGATCTTCGCTTCACTGATGGCCGTTACGGTCACCAATCTGCCGGTCGCCCGGACAATGCCGCCGGAGTATGTCGAGGCCGTCAATATGATCTTTGGGCAAACGCCGCGGATAGTCGCTGCCTCGGTGCTCGGCTTCTGGGCCGGTGAGTTTGTCAATTCGTTCGTCCTTGCAAAGATGAAGCTCCTGACCCGCGGCCGATTTCTCTGGACGCGAACGATCGGTTCGACCATCTTTGGCGAAATGGCCGACAGCCTGATCTTCTACCCGGTCGCGTTTTGGGGCGTTTGGCCTACCGAGCAGGTCATCAGCGTGATGATCGGAAACTACATCCTCAAGGTGCTCTGGGAGGTGCTCGCAACACCGTTCACATACATCATCGTCGGCTTTCTCAAGCGAGCGGAGAACGAGGATTACTACGACAAGGACACGAATTTCAATCCGTTCACCCTTGAGACCTAACGCCTAAGAGCGGCTCTGATGCCTGCTCGCCGGACTTCTGTTAAAATCCTTTTCAGCCGATGCGCCTGACGCTTGAAACCCCGATCCTGGAACTCCCGCGGTTTCCTGAGATCTTTCTTTCGCCGACGATGGCCCGGAAGCTCGCGGCCGCGGTCGGGGCCTATGCGGGCCGGGCCGAACCGCTCGATGCAACGGTCGAAGACCTGCTTTCTTACTTCCCTTCTCGCTACGAAGACCGCTCGAACCTGCTCCCTATCGACCAGCTTTACGATGGCCTTTACGCCTCGGTCGAGCTTTACGTCCGCGTCTCCGGGGCATTTCAGGTCGGCAAGAATCGCGGCCCCAAACAGCCGCCGCTCTATATATTTGAGATCACCGGCAGCGACCGCGATCGAGTGCGAAAGCCGGTCGTTGTGATGTGGTTCCTGTCGGGCAAGGCGGCGAAGCACGCTATCGAATTCTATTCTGGCAAGTTCAAACGCGGTGTACGCTTCGTAGCCCACGGCCGTTGGGAGTGGGACGGCCGCCGAAACACGTTCGTCCTGAAGGTCAGCAAGCCCGAGGAGCTTGAGATCCTTCCGGAAGACGAAGCTGCTACAGAATTGCCCCTCGAGACGAACGAAGCTGACACAGCCGAAGACGAGCTTGGAGCCAATGAATCGGTCGCCGAATTTGCTACCATCCACACCGCCCGGCATGTCCCGGTTTATCGCAAGCTCGGACCATTCCAGACGAAAAGGCTCCGCGAAATAATCTATGCGGTTACGCATTTGCTTGACCGCTCGTCGGTCGGCGAATTTCTGCCGGATGAGATCGTCCGGTCGAATCGGCTGATCAACCGCGGCGACGCGATGTGCGAGGTCCATTTCCCGCCGGAGACAGCCGCGATCTCAGACTACGAGCGATTCCGCAGCGATGCTCACCGGCGGCTTATCTACGAGGAATTCTTCTGGCTCTTGTTTGCACTGCAGCTTGTCCGCGGCGAGCGAAAAAAGGAACCGAAAGGTGCGGTCATTGAGATAAATGAAACGGTCAAGAAACGCATCGCGGGCCTGCTTCCCTTTAAGCTTACCGAGGCTCAACGCCGGGTCGTCAAGCAAATATTTGCGGACATGACATCCGATGCCCCTATGAACCGGCTCATCCAGGGCGACGTCGGGAGCGGCAAGACCATCGTCGCCTTCATCGCGATGTTCGCGGCGGCCGAGAATGGCTATCAGACCGCGCTCATGGCTCCGACCGAGATCCTCGCCGAGCAGCACTATCGCAACGCGATTCTGTTCTTCGAGGCCGCAGGCTATTCCGTCCGCCTCCTGACCGGCAGCCGAAAGGCCGCGGAAAAGAAAAAAGCACGGCAAGCGATCGCTGCGGGCGAGGTTCAGATAGTGATCGGAACTCACGCGATCATTCAGGAAGGCGTTGAGTTCGAGAATCTCGGGCTTGCCGTCATTGATGAACAGCACCGGTTCGGCGTTCTGCAGCGTGCAGCATTGAAAAAGAGCGGCCAGAACCCGGACGTGCTCGTGATGACGGCCACGCCGATCCCGCGGTCGCTCGCGATGACGGTTTATGGCGACCTCGACGTTTCGGTGATAGACGAACTCCCGCCCGGCCGAACGCCGATCAAGACGGTTGTCGTTGGTGAAGATAAACGAGTTGGCGTTTACAAGGGCATCGAACGTGAGCTGAAGCTCGGCCGACAGGCATATGTCGTTTATCCGTTAATTGACGAATCAGAGAAGCTTGATCTGAAAGCCGCGACGGCGATGTTCGAGGAACTCCGCGACCGTGTTTTTCCGCATCGCAAGGTCGGCCTGCTTCACGGAAAAATGAAGGCTGACGAAAAGGACGCGATAATGAGGGCCTTCGTCGCCGGCGAGATCGACGTACTTGTCTCGACGACCGTCATCGAGGTTGGCGTCGATGTTCCGAATGCGTCAACAATGGTTATCGAGCACGCGGAGCGTTTTGGCCTCTCGCAACTGCATCAATTGCGTGGACGGGTCGGCCGCGGTGCCGAGCAGAGCTACTGCGTCCTGCTGACCGGCGACAAGAAGACGGCCGTGGCCAAAGAGCGGCTCGGGATAATGGAAGAGACGAACGACGGCTTCAAGATCGCGGAAAAGGACCTCGAACTCCGCGGCGAAGGCGAGCTTTTCGGGACTCGGCAGTCAGGTGTTCAGATGTTCAAGATCGCCAATATTGTCCGCGACTTCGAGATCCTCGAGGCGGCCCGCGGAGACGCCGAAAAGCTGCTGGCCGCCAAGCGGATCAAGCCCGAAACGGCCGATCTCATTAAACGCGTTCGAAGCGATGTGAAATACCGGTTGGCTGGGATAGGATAGAGGTTTATGCGTGTCATTGCAGGGACTTACGGCGGCCGAATATTGAAAAGCCCCGCGGACAACCGCACGCGGCCGACCTCTGACCGCTTGCGGGAGACGCTCTTCAATGTCATCGCCCCAAAGATCGGCGAGAACACCCGCTTTTTGGATCTTTGTGCCGGCACGGGAGCGATCGGCATCGAGGCCATCTCGCGAGGTGCATCTCACGCTACCTTTGTTGACCGGTCGCGGCGTTCCTGTGCCTTGATCGAAGAGAATCTCGACACGTTGGCCGTCCCTGAAGAGCAGACCGAGGTGCTTTCGCTTTCTGCCGAGAACTTCACCGGCCGCCAGCACGCCGAAGGCTGGGACATCGTGTTTTTCGATCCGCCCTATGCGATGAACTATTCGCCGGTGCTTCATGAATTCGGCACGGCCGCGAGCCGGCTGCTCAACGACGGTGGCGTGCTTGTGGTCGAGCACCACGCAAAGACCGAGCTACCGGACGCCGTTGGCCACATCCGGCGTTGGCGGATACTCAAGCAAGGCGAGACCCGCCTGAGCTTTTACGACCGCAGCTAGTCGCCGTGGGTTAAGTTATGAAGATCTTCGTTTGGCTGATACTTTGCCTTATCTGGGGAACGACGTGGATCTTCATCAAGATCGGGCTCGAGGACCTTCCGCCGATCACGTTCGCCGTCAGCCGCTTTCTTCTTTCCGCCGTGATCCTCTTGCCGGTGGTTTATTTTGCCAAGATCCCGTGGCCGCAAGGCGGGCGAGAATGGAAGTTGATCGCTCTCACGGGCATTCTTCAGTTCACGGTGAATTACAGCACTGTGTTCTGGGCCGAACAATACATAACTTCCGGCCTTGCTGCGGTTTTACAGGCGATGATAACGGTCTTTGGCCTTGTGCTGGCCTGGATCTTTCTGCCGAGCGAACGGATCACCCCGCTCAAGATCATCGCAGTAATGATCGGCATTCTTGGAGTCGGAGTTATCTTTCTCGACCAGCTTCGGGTTGAGAGTGCGATGGCTTTCGCCGGTTCCGTGGCGATCGTTGTCGGTGCTTATGCTGCGGCCCAGGCCTCGATACTTGTTAAGGCAAAGGCGGCCGCGATAGACCCGGCAATGATACTTTTATCGCAGATGCTATGCGGACTTCCCGCTTTGGTGATCTATGCGCTCATTGCCGAAGGGTCGCCGTTTGCACACAACTGGGGCATGCGTGCCGTCGCGTCGGTGCTTTATCTCTCGCTCGCCGGAACGATCGCCGCCTTCTGGCTTTATTACTGGCTTCTTGCAAGGATAGAATCGACAAAGGCGATGATGATCTCGCTCGTGACGCCGCTGATCGCGGTGCTGGTCGGCAACGTTTTCCTCGGCGAAACGCTTCCGCCGCAGACGCTTATCGGCGGCCTTCTGATACTTTCAAGCATCGGGTTGATCGTCTTCAGGCGGCGCGTCCGAGAAGCGAGATCTGCCGAACTTAGAACCAACGAATGAACTTTAGATTTACAACCGCAGGCGAATCGCACGGCCCGGCATTGGTGGTGATAATCGAGGGCGTGCCGGCGGGGATGCCGATTGACAAGGCAGCGATCGACCATGAACTCTGGCGGCGGCAGCAGGGTTATGGCCGCGGCGGCCGGATGAAGATCGAATCGGACACGGTGCAAATACTTTCCGGTGTTCGCCACGGGAATGCTCTCGGGTCGCCGATCGCGTTAATGATCGAGAACCGCGATTTCGTCCATTGGCAGGAAGTAATGTCTGCTGAGCGGCTTGAGGCTGAGCCGAAGAACCCTCGCATCGTTAAACGCCCGCGGCCGGGCCATGCCGACCTCGCCGGCGGACAAAAATACCAGACCCGCGACCTGAGAGACATCCTGGAACGAGCCTCGGCACGCGAGACCGCGGCCCGGGTCGCGGCTGGTGCCGTCGCGAAGCAACTCCTCGCTGCTTTTGGGATCGCTGTTCGCAGCCATGTAGCAAAGCTCGGCTCGGTACCCGAAACTCCGATCGATGCGTCTTGGGACGAGATCACGGCGATCAGCGCCCATGCTCCGCTCGCCTGCGTAAATAAAGAGATCGAGGCACAGATGGTCGCCTTGGTCGATGAGGCGAAGGCGAATGGCGATACGCTCGGCGGGATCTTTGAGGTCGTTGCCCACGGGCTTCCTGTCGGGCTCGGGTCGCACACCTCGTGGGAAGAAAAGCTTGATGGGCGGATCGCCCGTGCGATCATGTCGATCCATGCGGTTAAGGCGGTCGAGATCGGTGAAGGTGTCGCAAATGCGGGACGGTTCGGCTCCGAGGTCCACGACGAGATCCATGCGGGCTTTGTCCGAAAAACGAACCGGGCCGGCGGGCTTGAGGGCGGGATCACGAACGGCGAGGAGCTTCGCGTCCGCGGCTATCTCAAGCCGATCTCCACACTGCGGAAGCCGCTTACCTCGGTGGATATCGATTCGAAAGAGGAATCGCCGGCAGCCTTCGAACGCTCAGACATTACGGCAGTGCCCGCCGCCGGCGTGATCGGCGAGGCAATGCTCTCGGCCGTGCTTGCAAATTCGATGCGGGAAAAATTCGGCGGCGATTCGATCGAAGAAATGCTGCGAAACTACGAGGCTTATCAGAAAAGCATCGCCGAATATTAACTTCCGGCCGGTTTTCCGATATCACGCCTGAACTGCATTCCGGGCCAAGTGATCTCGCCCGCAGCAGCGTAAGCCTTTTCAAGCGCCGATGCGAGGTCATCGCCGACGGCCGTAACGCCGAGCACGCGACCGCCAGATGTCACGAACGAGCCACGTTCATCGAGCTTCGTGCCGGCATGGAATGTGACAACATCTTTGTGGGCCGCCGCTTCTTTTAGGCCATTGATAACATCACCGGTCCGCGGCTTAGCCGGGTAATTCTCGGCCGCGAGGATGACACAAGCTGATGAACCCGCCCGCCACTTGATCTCGGTCTCACCGAGCCAACCGGCAAGCATCGCTTCGCAAATCTCCACGAGATCGGTCTCAAGTCTAATTAGGATCGCCTGCGTTTCGGGGTCACCGAAGCGGACGTTAAATTCGAGCACCTTCGGCCCGGCTTCGGTCATCATCAGCCCGAGGAAAAGGATCCCGCGGAAACGAAAGCCCTCGTCGGAGCATCCCCGCAACGTCGGCCGGATCACGGTATCAATTATCTCCGCTGCCTGCTCCGAGGTGAGAAGCGAATCATCGGTGAACGTTCCCATGCCGCCGGTGTTCGGGCCGGTGTCGCCCTCGCCGATGCGTTTGTGGTCACGGGTCGGCGGCATTAATGCAAAGCTCTCGCCGTCGGCGAAAAGTATCAGAGAAACCTCACAGCCGAACAGGCACTCCTCAAGAACGATGGTCGATGCGGCGTCCGCCCCGACCAACGACTCAAGCTCGTTGATCGCGTTGATCGCCTCGGCTCGATCGCTAGCGACCACCACGCCTTTCCCTGCCGCAAGGCCATCGGCCTTCACGACGACCGGCGTCGAAGCGTCACCGAATCGGCCCGTCTCGAGAAGCTCGATAGCTTCTCCCGGTGATTTTGCGACCGCATAGTCAGCCGTCGGGACACCGTGCCGCTCCATGAAATCTTTCGCAAACGCTTTGCTTGCCTCGAGCCTCGCCGCCGTCTTTGAAGCTCCAATGATCTTTAGTCCACGGGCCTCGAATTCATCGACCACGCCAAGCGCCAGCGAGGTCTCGCCGCCAACAAATGTCAGGTCGATGGCTTCGCTCTCGGCAAAATCGGCAAGCCGGCGGGTCTCATCGGGCTTGATGTCGACCAACTCGGCGACGGATGCGATGCCTGCGTTCCCATTGGCGCAGTAGATCTTTGTCACCCGTTGGCTTTTCGAGAACGCATAACAGATGGCGTGCTCGCGGCCGCCGGAACCGATAACCAGAATTTTCATACGCTTCGACAATCTTTACAGAGAAATCAGGCCAATTCAAATCCCATTACCTTGACATGGATTAGCTAATTTTATAACTTCTGTTTTTGTTCCCGCATGGCCCGCTCCCCGCACAAGTTGGCTAGCACTCCCGGATGCCGGCCGCAGTGAAAAGGGCATTTACTACATTTCCCGGCCAGAACGGTTCGGCTGCCGATCGCGTTTTTTGCGGTCAGAATTTTCATTGACGATTAAGAGGTAGGGCATGTCAGAGAACGGCTTCTCAGAATCATTCAGCGTGGCGACACAGGACAACCTCGGTGAACCGGAGTTTACCGACCAGACGATAAACTGCATTGATTGCCGCAGTGATTTCATCTGGACCGCGGGTGAGCAGCAGTTCTTCTATGATAAAAATCTAAAGAACCCGCCGAAACGCTGCAAGCCCTGCAAACAAGCCAAGAATGAACGTATCGCCGCGATTAACGCCGCCCAGGAACTCGGCATCAAACAGCGGATCGAGGTGACGGTCGCCTGCGCCAAGTGCGGCTGCAATACTACCGTCCCGTTCTATCCTTCGCAGGGCCGGCCCGTCTATTGCCGTTCGTGTTTTTTGGAATTGAATCCCTCGCTGCTGCCGCCGCACGAATAATTCGTTAACCGCCGACGTGAACGTTCGGGCGGAGTTCGGGATCGGACTCTGCCTGCCTGAGAATTTCGCGCGTGACCGGAGCCGTATCTCCTTCACCAAATAAAATGTAACGGGCCAGATACATTATCGGATTGCCCTCGCTCCAACCAAAGTAAACGTGCGGTATCTTGCCGGTTCGATCACGAAGATCGAGCAGCAACGCCGCGATCGCATTCGGCACCGCCGGAGACTCGGTCCGGAGTATCTTGTAGCCGTCAACATCAACGCCTCGGATGTTGATCGTTCCCTTGAACTCCGAAGCATCTCCGAGATCGACCTCGTAGAAGATGACCGGATCGGTCGAGGGAATGTGATTGTCGATGCGCTTTTCGTGCTCCTTGAACCGATATTCGACCACATTGCCGACCTCGCGACGGTTGGTAACGATCCGGATATCGCCCTCGGCCATCTCCTTGATGAATTCGAGAGCCGTCTCGTCATATTCGATCTGGTCTATCCGAAGCTCGGTCGTCCGAAGCGCACGCGAGATGAAGGACGTAAGAATAATCCCGATTATGAAGAGTCCTGCGATCTGGATGCCGCCCGGCTGGGCAATCATGTTCGCGACGGTCGTATAGCTAAAGATCAATGTGATGATCAGGAAGGCGATCCACTTCTTTTCATTCTTCCGCTTCGAAGAGATCGTTACCGCAACTGCCGCCGAGGTCATCAGCATCAGCACGCCCGTCGCGTAAGCACCGCCCTGGGCCGAAACACTCGCTTCGAAAAAGATCGTCACAACGACGCAGATCGCCGTAAAGACCATTACAAGCGGGCGCGTCGCTCGGGCCCAGTCCGGAGCCATACCGTACCGTGGCAGGTATCGCGGCACGATGTTGAGAAGGCCGGCCATTGCCGAGGCACCGGCAAACCAAAGTATGACGATCGTCGAGAGGTCGTAGGCCGTGCCGAATGCCGGCCCGAGGTATTCGTGGGCCAGATAGGCGATGGCACGCCCGTAGGCCTTTCCGCCGGGCCCGATCTCGGTCGCCGGAACGAGCATCGTCGTAATAATGCTCGAACCGACTAGGAAGAAGCTCATGATCACGGCGGCACCGGTAAGGAGTTTCTTGCCGCCGCGGATGCGTCCTTCGATATGGGTCTTGATGTCATCGGGGGCTTCCGAGTGGTCAACGTGGGTCGAATGGAAGGCGACGAGCTGCGACTTTGGCACGTCCACATCGCTCTTGACCAGCGGCATCACGACCACGCCGGTCTCAAATCCGGAAAGCCCCAACGCGAGCTTAGGGAACGTCAGGAGTGAGGCAGCGATCAGCATGAAAATGCTCCCGTTGACGTTGGGCTGCGTCCAAAGCAAGGCGCTCCAATTGGGAATGATGTCCGGCTGGATCCAAAAGATCTGGTAGAACCCGACGCCGATCGTAACGAGATTCAATGCGAGAAATACGACGACGATGCCGACCGCCAAGCCGATGACCTCGCTAAACCCGCGAAGGAAGACCGCACCTAGCAGGACAATAAGAACGAGCGTGACGATGACCTCGTGGTGAAGAAAATGCAGGTTCTTCTCGACGAAGGGATTCTCGATAATGTGTGCCGTGGCGTCGGCGGCCGAGAGCGTAATTGTAATGATAAAGCTCGTTGCGACAAAGCCGAGCAATGCGAGCACGAACATCTTTCCCTTCCACCGGGAAAGCAAGCGCTCAAGCATTGAAATGCTGCCGTCGCCGTGCGGGCTTTCTTCGGCAACCCGGCGATACATCGGCAATGCGCCAAACAGCGTCAGCAAAACCAGAACTAGCGTCGCGAAAGGAGATAGTGCACCGGCGGCGAGCAAGGCGATGCCGGGCTGGTAACCAAGGGTCGAAAAGTAGTCGACCCCGGTCAGGCACATTACCTGCCACCATGGATGCTTCTTGTGACGGCCTTCGGGTTCGTGAGGACCCTCGACCTCCGGGACGCCCTCGAACATCCATTGGCCGAGTCTGCCGCGCTTCTTTATCGCCATAAAAGTTCAAAAGAACCGCTTCCCGGCCGTGAGGCTGAGATTAGGCTCTTCCTACTGTCATCCATTCGACCGAACGATAATGCCAACGCCGGCCGCTTCAAAACATTCCGAGCATATAACAACCCGGGTTCCATTCCAAACTGCCGCGAAAACGCCCGGCAATGTGATCAGTTAGCTTGAGACTTTACGAGAAAAGCGATTGAAATATGGCCCGAAAACGAAAATGGGCGGCGTCTCCCACACCGCCGCCCGTTTTGGCCGCAAGTCCTCACCCCTTGCGGACCGATGTTCACCGGGGAGGTGAACGCCTCGATTATGCACAATATCGGGAAAAAATGGAAGAAGTTTTTAAACTTTTCTTAATATTTTGAAAAGTCCCGCTTATACCACGGATTTTGATGAGATGAAACGGTGAAGGCACCCGGAAAGCAATTTTCCTGACCGTTTCGGTCAAGCGAGCAGAGTGAGTAGGCACCGGGTGATGCATCCTCAGAAATGGTAACGTCGAACACCGCGACGAAACGACCGAAGGGATCGAGTGTCATCTCGATACTTCCGTCATCGATCGAAATGAACTTCGATGATGAATAGAGGACCGGCCTGTCACCGGCATTTTCCTGAAGAACCAATGAGGCCGTAAAGGTTTTTCCGGGATTCACCGGCAGGCTCATGACGGCCGCCTCGCCGTTGAGACCAACTTGGGCTGAGGAGCGAGATGCTGCAAGATCGGTATCGGCTTTGAGCACAGCAGTCGAGCCTTTCGAGACTTCAACTGTTCCGAGTATCGATCCGCTCCTGATCCCGTCACCGCCCTCAGATACGAACACGTTGTAGGAACCCTCTCTTAGTGAGGTAATGCGTAAGGCCTTCTCATTCGCGGCAAATGCCGACGCCGCGACCAACTTGCCCGAAACCGCGTCCTCGACCCACACGCCCGAGGGCGAATCTCCGAAACCTGCGGCCAACTTCACCTCAACCGTTCCGCAGCACTTTTCTTCATCCGCAAATACCCCATACATTTCGCGAACCGCTGCGAGATCGGCATCAAGAAGTTCTCTACGGAAAAATGACGAAACCGAAAAAAGCCCATTGCGCCCGATCTGCGGCCACATCAGGCTACCGACCGTTGACGAATGGTCGAGGCCGAGCAAGTGCCCGGCTTCGTGCATCAGCACTGTCTCGAGGTCGTATGTGCCGAATGTCCCATCGGTCGAGAACTGATGGCTTGCGTTGAGAACGATGTCGGCCTCGGTGATGTTGCCGTTGCGGTCAAAAAAGACGCGGGTCGCTGCCGGAAGCGAATTTCCGTTCTTACTAAAGACAAGCGTGTTTTCCGCAGTCGGTGCAATTGTGATAAGAGAAATGCCGTCGCCCCGCGGACCGGAAGGGCTGACATTCTGAAGCGGAGTATGAAATATCTGAAGGCGTAGCCCTGCTGCCTCAGCCCATCGCTGAAGGCTCCGCTCGACCGCCTGGGCAACATCGCTTCCTCGCTTGATCGATGGGCTTTGCTCCGACATCGAACTCGAGATCGCGACGCGGATCGTGTTGCCACGCCACCGTAGGTCGCGAATGCTCGCCGAATCGCTGTCGTATGACGCAGCAAGCCCCGTCATCGTGCCCGTAAAGAGCACGGTGACGAGCAGCAAAACTTTGAGGCTACGTTTCATCAAAACGAGCCGCCCCGGCAAACCTTAGTCAGCTTCAGAACCAAGGATGTCCTGACGGTCAATGCTTTCGAGGTCGGAATACGCAACGATCAAAAGGAGAGCTACCAAGGCAATTGTTGCGATCAGATAGATGATGGCTATCTGGTGCATGGCGATCAGAACGCCGATAACGATCGCGGCCCCAACCAGCCAAAGAAGGGCGGACATCCGCCTGCTAAGCTTTCTCTTTTCAGCCATAAGAAACTGCCGGAGTATTGCCGGCAAACAATAATAATAAACTGATTCGGAAACTCTTTACAACGTTTGCTTGCGTATGAAAATACTTTTGATCAATCTATCACTCGAAGCGGAAGCTGCTCTCGCGGAACCGGAGGCGATCCGGAACCATCGACCACCGGCGGAAATTGCCGCCGCTCGCGGCCGCGGATGCCGATATCGATGACGTCGTAGGGCTTAAGTTCGATGTCGGCCGCCGAGCCCTGCCCGATCTGCTCGAGATCTGCCTCTATGACCGAACTCGCACCGCCCTCCCGGCGATAAATAACTACCTGAGATGCCACGCCGTTCTTATCTAGCCCGCCCGCCGCAGCAACTGCCCGGGAGAGGCTGAGTTCCGCACGAAAAAGCTGCCGCCCCGGCCTCGTGATCCCGCCGATCACATAGATCGGGAAGGCCTCATTGACGTCAATGATGTCGCCGGTCAGTATCGCCGGATTGGCGTTTGCATCGCCTGCAAGAAGATCGCTGATCTTTACCCGAATAGTACGCGGCTGCCGCTCGGGACCGTTGCCGCCCTGCTCACAGCTCGTATCCGGACGGCGAAAGATCGTCACATCACCGCTAGCAAACTCGGTCAAACCGCCGCTCAGAACAAGCAGTTCCTGAAGGGTCACGCTTCGCATAAGGCGAAAACGGGTCGCGTTACGAACGCCCCCGGTCAGGAAAACGTTCGGACGGCCGGAAGTATCGATGATCCTTACGGTCACCTTCGGTTCGCGCAGGAACCGCGAGTAGAGCTTGGCTACCTCATCGGCGATCTCGTCTTCTGTTTTACAAAGAGCAAATATCTGACCCTCGGCCCGGTCAAACCCGTCGAGAAACCCTTCCGGATTCAACCCGCCCCGCCAATCGAACTCAAAACTCCCGAGAACGTCGATCTCGATGCGGTCGCCGTAATGTACGGTCGTGAGAAGCTTCGATTGCCCCAAAACACCGACCGCCGTTACGATAACGGCAGCAAAGGCGGCGAGGACACGTAAGGGACTGTGCGTGTTATTTCGACTCAATTTCCCTATTCTACGAAATGTTGGAGCGGAACGACACACCCAAAAATGAAGGTTTGGGACGAATTTAATCCTGATCGCTCGGAAGAGGCCTAACCTGGGCCCGATCACGCTTTTTCGAGCGCGAGTTGATCGTTCCGGGAACCGCAAATCCTCGAAATTCAAGGTTGCAGTTATCGCACAGCAGATTGAACCTACAGACAAGCTTAAGCAGGAAAGGCGTAGGCCGATAGCCGCGTCGGATACGGTCGCTTCGGCATTTTGGACAGCGTTGAGAGATCATCTTAAAAAGTGCGTTGCCGTTGCCGGCATTGCATAAAGCCCTATAGTCAATATTCTAACAAAGATTTAACGCGTAAGCCCGAATCAAACGAAGAAGTTGCGGGTCGGTTCATACCCGGCACCGTAAAGCTTGACGAGATCAGGGCTCGCTTTCGATTATCGCTCCCTCAACGTCGATTACTTTCCCTATGCCATCGCCACGGCCCGTGACAGAAACAGCTTCGCGGAGTTCGATCAGAACGCGTTCCTCCGGGTAATGAAAAAGTGCCATTTCCAGAGCCTCAAGCGCCCGCGCAGATCGCATCCCGGCATCATCGGCACTGCGTCTTTCGGTCGCAACTGCCGCTTCCAGCCTCGCCCAGCGGACCATATGCTCAAAGTGAAGGCGATTGGCGACAACGGTGCCTCTTCTAAATGCCGCGAACCGGGGCGAACCCGGAGCAACTCGCGGGAGCTCACTCTTTATCAGATCCAAATATTCCTCACACAGGATGAAAACTTCCTTGTGTCCATCTGCCAATCCCCCGAGCACATTGGCTGCCTCGGACTTCTGCTGGATCGAACGGATGAGCGCCGAATTGTGCTCAACGGTCAGCTTATTCACGACCGGAGGAACCTCATACTCGCCGGAAACATTGCTGATCAAACGTCGTTCTCGAGCAAGCATTTGGCGCCTGCGTCCTCGGAGTAAAACTTCCCGAAATAGCACGGCCGCCACAAAGCACGCACCGCCGGACAATAGTGCCCAATTGGCGGCTGAAGCTTCGCCGGTCTCGAACAATATCATCCCGACAAAAAGAGCCACTACTATCGAGAAGAGTACGGACGACGCATAGAAGCTTCCGGCAGGAACCCGAAACGGCTCTCGCTTGGTACGTGCCTGACGGCCGGCCGCTGCCGCGTGATGCGGAATCCGGCCATTCATTGCATTTGCCCGTTTGCCCGACATTATTGACGTAAATACTGAATCGTTTCGGCCATTTAGTCAATTAAACCGCTTTTCGACATTCCCGGGTCTGCTGTACCATCGCACTTCTCTGCTATAATACGCCTCGCTGTGGCGAAGGGACGGAAAAAGAAGCGAACGACGATTTTTGGATCGATCCGAAAGCCAACCGCTCCGCCGAGCCGGAAAATAGACGAGGATAAGCCGACGGAGAAGCTTTACCCCTCAGGCCGGAAGAGCAAGCACAAACAAAGGCCCGAAAAGGAAGATAACGGTGATGTTCAGTAAGCGTAAACAGGAGCCGATCAAAAAGCATATTTGGGCAAGGCCTGAGATGCTTGTCACGTTCCGTGCCGAAATAATGCCGGGCAAGACCCGCGAAGAACGCACGTACAAGGTCAAAGAGGTGCGACCGAACGGCCGCGTGCGGCTCTACAACTTCCCGGACGAGCACCGGCAAAGCTCGTTTGAACCAATAAATTTCCTTCGTGCGGTCGCCGGGAAACCTCAGAAATGATATTCCCTCACGGGTTCGATGATCGTTATCTCGCGGTCAAGCGTTTCTCTTAGCTCCATAATCACCTCATCGCGATACATCGGCTTGATGTTGATGACGCAAACCTGAGCATCGAGGTGAAGCTGTTCAAGTTCTGCTTTGAGGGTTGCCGGGGTAAGGTGATGGGAAGCCCCGGCAAGTTCCGATAAACGGTCGGGAAACGCACATTCGATCAGGACAGCTTTGACATCGGTCCTTTCATTCACCTTTCCCCAAAACGCCGCGGAACTGGATGTATCACCCGAGAAGGCGATCGCCGCTTTACCATCATTTATGATGAAGCCCGAAGACGGCACCTTGTGATCCACCGGAATTGAATGAAACTTCAGGCCGCCGATCGAAAATTCCGAACCGAGCGTGAAAGGACGGTATTCCAAAACCGGTCCATTTTCATTATGAAGTTCAGAAAAACGCGGGTAAACCGACCAATTGAAGACATCTCGCTCAAGAACCTCGAGCACTTCACGCGTTGCGTGCACGCGTATCGGCTCGGTCAGTGAGGCGAATAGATCATCGACAAAAAGCGGTAGTCCTGCAATATGGTCTAGGTGTGCGTGCGTAAGGACGATGTCGCGGACCGATCTTCGCTCGTTTTCTGAAGCGGCCATCGCGAGGCTTCCGGCATCCAGAGCGACACGGCCATCGATCAGGAAGGACGTCAGATGCTGGCCGGCTGAATAACGGCCATTCTCATTGAAAGTGCTTGGAAGAAGTTTAAGCTTCAATTCCCTATCCTCGATCGCCTGGCGTTACCGGAGGCAGGTTTGGCCTCTTCCGCCATCGATCTCATAAGTTACGCCCGTTATCCAGCCTGCCTTTTCCGAAGCGAGAAAAGCAACCAGGTCGGCAACTTCGCGGGCCTCGCCGGGCCGTCCGAGCGGATGCGTCCGCTTCGCATTCTCAAGGAAAGCTTCGTATGCCTCCTCCGACATTCCTCCACGCTTGTGCAGGTTGGTCACAACAACGCCGGGATTGACCGCATTTACCCGGATGCCTTTTTCTGCCAGTTCGAGGGCGGCACATCGTGTCAGTTGATCGACCGCAGCCTTCGAAATGCAATACGCCATCACGCCCGGAAATGCCCTTGATCCCGCAATGCTCGATATGTTGACGATGTTTCCGCGCGTTTTTTCCAAAGATGGGATAACTTTTTGCATTAAATAATAGACCGAGCGGACATTTATGTTCATCAGCTTGTCGAGTTCGTCGACAGGCGTCTCGGCAAGCGTCCCCGAGCGGATGATCCCGGCAGCATTGACCAAAACGTCAATTTGTCCGCAATGCTGCACGGTTTCGGAGACAAGTCGGTCTATTTGCGACTGTTCGGTCAGATCGGCAAGATGGACACGGACCGTGCCTTCCAGGTCGCGAACCTCTTCCCGAAGCTCGGCAAAGCCAGTTTCGTTCCTTCCGACGGCAACGATCATGGCACCTTCTTCGGCAAACCGGACCGCTGTAGCCTTGCCGATACCGCTGTTCGCACCGGTTACGATGGCAACTTTATTCTTCATTTACTTAGGGGGTTCTGTACAGTTTTCGAACGGTTAGAATACCAACTCGAACGGATGCGTTGCAAACCGTTTCCGCGGCGGGACAAAGAAAAGGGCCGGTCACGTGCCGGCCCTAAGTGTAGGTAATGATGTAGTTTATGTCGATCAAGCCTGGCCTTCGGAGGCCTGCGGGCCTTGGGCAAACAGTTTCTCGAACGCGATGTAGGTTTCTTCGCGCTTTCGTGATTGAAACTCGTTTACCCAGTTCGTGACGGTCTTTACTGCGTCACGGGCGGCATCGCGGGCTTTTGTAGGTTGTTGGATCTTTCGCTCCGACGATGCCTCAGCTGCTCCTTTTTTGATGACTTTGACCTTTAATTTCTTCATCGCTTTTCCTGTTCAATCCCTTAGCGGGTATTTATTATTCCCAAATCTCCGGCCTTTTAAATCGCCTGCCTAGGTTAGCAGCAATCACCGTGCCATTGTTAGAAGAACGCTCGAACTTCGACATTTTGCATAGGACCGTGATTTTTTTCCATCATCCGCGACATTTGCATTTTGCAAATAGGTAAGCTCATTCTTTCGCAATTATCACTAACTTGGCTTACGACCAACCGCGATCAGAAGTTCCGAAAATCGACGGCAACCTCTTACTTTTCAATAGATAAGACGTGAGACGCTCGAAAAATCGGACAAAAGATCTACGGGAACGAAACTTGCCGAATTTAACCGTGATGGACGTCGATATTCTACTTGCCTATATCGCTCTCGGGTCACCTGTCGGGGTTTATCTGCTTCTCCGAGCCGACAGGAAAGAACTAAACGTCCGGACGGCGTCGAAAACTTTGATCGGTTTCGCTCTTTGGCCGATCGCCCTTGGGCTGTTGATCTATCAACGGCGGTCGAATTTTGCCGATGCCTCTACTTTCGAAACGCGTGATCGGTCGGATTCACGTATCACATTGGCAGCAAGTTTATTGCGTGCGTTGGTCGAGGAAAGTATTGGCGATCTGGAGGATCGCCGATTCGCGGTCAGAAAGGAGCTTTTCGACGCTATCGACAGGTTCGTCGGATTACGTTTGGCGAGTGGTGAAAGCCTGCCGGCACAAGCTGCCAGTGCAGAGATCTTTACGGTTGCCGGACATCCGAATCCAAGTCTCGCGACCATTTGCCTTGCCCGTAAAAACTCGGAGCGGATCGCCATGCATGCCTCCCGTGCTGCGGCCGACCTTCAGGAAACAATAGATCTTCGGGCTCCATCGGTCGCCGCCGCACCCGAATTCATCGAGCTTCTTTCGGATGCCGACCCAACGGAACCTCAGCAAGCAACCTCCCCGGACGCTACGGTCATCACACCGCGGAGGTAATATGAACGTCATAACGCAGCAAACTGAGACCGAACAAATCAGGCCAGATCTTGACGATGACCAGTTTTTCGAACTTCGGATCATCAAGCTTCGGAAAGCTGCGGACGAACTTGCCGGAACTTCAGGCGACCGGGAGATCTCGACGAGTTTCCTCGCCCGACGGCTCGATCTGTCAACATCTTTGAGATTCTTCGGCATCGCTATCGGAACGGTTCCAACGGCGGCGATCCTCTTCAGGTTATTCGTTATGGACAGTTCGCCAAATCCGGCAGTTCTGCTTCTCGCCGTCCTTGCAACTGCTGTGACCGGATTGGTCGGTCACCTTACAGCCGGTTTCACTTCGGCGGCCCTTGAACGGGTCCTTTCAACAAGTTTTCTTCGCTCGCTTCTTTTGGTTCCGATCATCGGGATAGTGTGGGGCATCATGTCCGGGGCCGCGGGCGGCTTGTTTCTTTTTGTACTCGGAGCACTTGTCGGCGGAGTGATCGGCGGGATGGTCGCGGGAACGGCATTACCGCTGTTTGTCGGACTCTTTAACCTGACAGCAGAAGAAGGCGAGATCTCGGTCAATCGGTTTCTTCCCATCGCCGTCGGCATTTCAGGCTCGGCGGCCGCTTTATTTCTTGGTGCCTGATACCTCTAATCTCCTATCGTGTTTGTAACAATTTGTTAATGTTGTGTTAACATTCCACTTTCAATTGGCTTTTGACGCCAAACATCTTCGTGGAAAAAACAAACAGAGCATCGAAGTTCTTCTTTTTGATTTTTGGCTTTCTTGCGGTTGCCGCACCAACGGCTTCGGCACAATCGACCGCAGGCGAACGTGACTTCCAGGTATGGAGTGAAACTACGATAAACGTTCCCTTGGTCAAGAAAAAGGACTCGAAAGGCAAGGAATTCAAAGACCTTTCGCTGCTTTTCATCGGCAGCTTGAGGCTTGGCCGGAATAAGCTCTTTCCTGTTGACGAACGGGTGGGTGTCGGCTTCGACAAACGCATCAACAAATACGTTTCGATAACGCCGACCTACATATATAAATACGCCGAGCAAACGCCCGGCCGAAAGGACATCGAGCATCGCGTCCGATTCGACACAACGCTCTCATTCGCGTACAAAGAGCTTTCGATAAAGGACCGAAACCGCGTCGAGTACCGTATACGTCATAGCCGGCCGGATACCGTCCGCTACCGCAATCGCATCACCTTCAAACACCCGGTCAAAAAAGACGGGAAGACCATTTTCTCGCCATACGTTGCTGACGAAGTTTTCTATGACTTCCGCGACGGCCGCTTTTTTAGGAACGAGTTTGCCGCCGGCATTGAGCGGAAATTATCGTCAAATTTTACGACCGAGATCTTTTACCTCAACCGTTACAACACCGGCGGGCTGCCCAAATACATAAACGCCATCGGGATTAACTTCAAGGTCGAGATCGACTAACTCTCAAAACGCCCGGTTTACGCGATCGCCGCCGCGGGCTTAGAATGCTCTTGATGTTCGCATTCTTTCAGCTAGCGGTCGTGATCTTGCTCGTCCTGCTCGGCTTTTTTGTTTTTGTTAACGACCCTCGAAGCCGGGCGAACCAAACCTTTGGTGCGTTCATCGCATTCCTCGCCTTTTGGACCACGAAGGACCTCGTTTTCTGGAACTTCAACGACCCGGCTTTTGGTGCCGGCTGGTGGGCCGCGGCAAGCTTTGTGACCGCTTTGCTGCTCCAGTTTGCTCTCGTCATCTTTGCTTGGGTGTTCCCGGAGAACAACCGAATTCCGCGAGAAAGGGCCGCTATCTTCTTCGCACCAGGGATCGTTTTCATCCCGGCAACCCTGCTAGGGTACCTCTGGGATTCCGTTGAGTATGTTGATGGCCGTTTCGACATATCTCTTGCCCCGCTTGCCTATTTCTTTGTCGGATATGTTTACTTTTTGTTCTTCTACGGCTTTGCCGTGTTCATCGGCAAGTACCGGCTTTATGCGGGAACTCAGCGGGCAAAACAGCTCGGAGCGATCATCCTTGCTCTTGCGATCACGGGTGTTCTCAAGACGCTCGCAAATCTCGTGCTTCCATACTTTGACCGGTACGAGCTTCTGCCTTATAGTTCGCTGTTCGTCATACCGGGCGTGTTGATCTATGCCTATGCGATCACAAACTTCAAGCTTCTTTCGCTGCAGACGGCCCTCGACCAATTTCGACTTTTTCCGATAACCTACAAGATCGCGGTGAGCATTGCTGCGGTCGCGGTGCCGTCGTTCTTTGTTTTTCAGGTGCCAATAGCTTGGTGGGCATTTCGCGACGGGATGACGGCCTTTGCGTGGCAAAAGTATTTGATATTTAGCATCATTTCCGCGCTTGTCCCGAACCTGCTTTTGCTTCTTATGATCGTTCGATCGGTATCGCGGCCGCTTCAGCGAATAACCCTCGCGGCGATCGAGGTGACCAACGGTCGTTATGGAGCCGAGGCTGACCTCAGAAAGAGCAATGACGAGATCGGCCTGCTCGCGTCGTCCTTTAACGAGATGAGCCGCAAGATGGCCGAGGACCTCGAACGCCTTCGCGGGATGAATGAACAACTCCAACGGGCAGACCGGCTTGCCGCAATGGGTACGCTGGCAACCGGAGTCGCCCACGAGGTGAACAACCCGCTTGCTTCGATCTCTTCGCTCGTTCAACTAATTCGTTCGCGCAAAGAGAATGATCCGGAAACCATTGAGGACCTTGACCTCGTCGCCGCACAGATCGAAAGGATCAAGAGGGTAACACACGACCTTACAGATTTTTCGCGGAGCCGTCCGCCAGGCCGGGCTTTGATCAACGTTCGAGATGTCGTAAATTCCGCTCTTCAATTGGCAAACTATGACGCGAGCTTCAATCGGCTTGAAATTAAAACGTCAGTGCCCGCGGAACTGCCGCAGATCCTGGCCGATGCAAGTCAACTCCAGCAGGTCCTGCTCAACCTCTTCCTAAATGCCCGCGATGCGATGCCGGAAGGTGGAATGCTTGAAATAAAGGCGGAAAGCTCGGGCAATTCGGTGCGAATCTCGGTTGCTGACTCAGGGAGCGGGTTTGACGAGCACGTTTCGCGTAATGCTTTCGACCCCTTCTTTACGACGAAACCGGCTGGCAAAGGCACAGGGCTGGGCCTTGCCGTCTGTTACGGGATCGTAACCGCGCATGGCGGGACGATCGAGATACGCTCGGGTGCGTCTGGCGGAGCAGAGATCGTCATCGAATTACCGATAGCGCAATGAGAAAAGCGGACGTCGAAGCGCCCGCCCTTCGTTTTTCGGATACGAGAAAACTATCTTACATAGTATCGCTTGCCGTTACGGACATAGAATTGACGCCCGTTATCGGCCCTGTAATAGCGGTTACCGTTCTTAGTGTAAAGATAGGTTGCACCGGCTCCGGCGAGTCCGCCGACGACCATACCGGTCTTTCCGCCGATCCAGGCACCAGTACCGGCACCAAGGAGCGAGCCGCCGGCGATCTTCGCCGCCCGACGATAATTTGAGTTGTAAGCTCGCCTCTTAGTTCCCTTACGGCTTGATGCGTAAAGTAAACCGGCACCGGCACCGATCATTGCTCCGTTCCGCCCGCGTCCGATCAAGGCGCCAGCGGCCGTACTACCTGCGACGATCGCGATGTTGGTCGCGAGACCGCCATACTTTTTCTTCTTTCTCCGCGTCTGACCGTACGATTCCGGTACGATCATAGTGAAAATGAATGCGAAGAATATTCCGACAATTACTAGTTTCTTCATAAGATCTCCCCCCAATAATGAAGTTACACAAGCTTTCTAAACAACCACCGTGCCAAAACGGGCTCAATCGCTCACTGCTTCTTAAATGATTGCGTCTTTTGCGTTTGCAAAGCTTGATCTGAGGATCGGCGTTCCCGGATATTGGAACCCAAATCTACGATATAGTGCGGGCTTTCTTGACAGACACACGATTTCGTTGCACCTTAGTCATATTCCCGTTACAACCGCAATCAAAAACGAGGTCAAACAAATGCGAAAATTATTAAGGCTAGTTTGCGTAGCCGCTCTGTTTGCCTGTCCGATTTTAGGACAGCAGCAACCGGTTGCCTTTACAAATGCGCGCCTGATCCCGATAACCGGGCCGGAGATCGAGCGTGGAACTATCGTCGTGCAGGGCGGAAAGATAACCGCGATCGGGCCGTCCGCTTCGGTACGCCCACCTGCGGGCGCCCGTATCGTTGATATGGCCGGCAAGGTGATCATGCCGGGCCTTGTCGATACGCACAGCCATATCGGAGGAACCGCGGGAGCGGATGCTTCAGGCCCGATCCAACCGGAAGTGCGGCTTTTGGATTCGTTGAACGTTCGTTCGGCGAGCTTACAGCGTGCGCAGGCGGGCGGCATCACCTCGGTGAATGTCATGCCGGGTTCCGGCCATCTGAATAGCGGCCAGACGCTCTACCTGAAGCTTCGCGACAATGCCGTAAAGATCGATGATGTTCTGATCTTTGATAAGAACGGGAAATATATGGGCGGAATGAAGTTCGCAAACGGCACAAACTCGATCCGGGCCGGCGGCGGCAGCTTTCCGGGAACACGGGCAAAGTCAGCATCGCTGGTTCGCACCCAACTGATCAAGGCACAGGAATACCGAGAAAAGATCCGCAAAGCTAACGGCGATGCGAGCAAGATGCCGCCCCGTGACCTTGCGATGGAAGCGCTTGTCGAGGTGCTCGAAGGCACTCGGATGGTTCATTTCCATACGCACCGCCACGACGATATCCTGACCGCCCTCAGGCTGCAGAAGGAGTTCGGTTTCCGGATCGTGCTGCAGCACGTCTCGGAGGCGTGGAAAGTTGCCGAAGAGATCGCGGCGGCAAAAGCTCCTGCCTCGATCATCTTCATCGATTCGCCGGGCGGTAAGCTCGAGACGATGGACATTAAGTTCGAGAACGGTATTGCTCTTGAAAAGGCCGGTGCTCTGACGGGTTTCCATACGGACGACTCGATCACGGATTCGCGTTGGTTCCTCCGATCCGCCGGACTTGCGGTTCGTGCGGGAATGTCGCGCGACAAGGCACTCTATGCCGTCACGATGGCGAACTCGATCATGATGGACCTGCAGGACCGGGTCGGCTCGCTCGAGGTCGGCAAGGACGCGGACATGGTCGTTCTCTCCGGTGATCCGCTCAGCGTCTACACGAACGTTCTTGAAACCTGGGTCGAAGGAAACAAGGTCTTTGACCGCTCGGACCCGAAAGATTACCTCGTAGCCGTTGGCGGTTTCGGTGCGGGCAATGACGAAGGCACCGACCACATTCACTGCTTTGACGGTGATATCGGAGGTGAAAACTAATGAATATCTCGAAACTTTTTACCAATATCTTCTGTCGGGCTACAGTATCGAAGGCGATCGCTTCGCTGTCGCTTTTTGCGATCGTCGCTTTTCCTCTCGCCTCGTCCGCATCGGCACAGATCGCCGTCCGCGGCGAGACCGTTTGGACAATGACGGGCGAACCGATCACTAACGGTGTCGTACTCGTTAAGGACGGCAAGATCGAAGCGGTCGGCACAGCGGCGCAAGTTCGCATTCCCGATGGTTATCGGATCGTCAATGCAAAGGTTGTGACACCCGGCCTAATCGATGCCCATACCGTGATCGGACTCAACGGTTATTTGAACCAGCCGCACGACCAGATGGCGCTCGACGGCGGAGCCTCGATCCAGCCCGAACTTCGTGCTATCGATGCCTACAATGCCGAAGAGAAGCTCGTTGAGTGGGTCCGAAGCCTTGGCGTGACGACCATTCATACCGGTCATCAGCCGTCAGCTCTCGTATCGGGGCAGACGATGGTCGCAAAAACCACCGGAAAGAATGTTGACCAAGCGACCGTTTCGCCGCTGGCAATGGTCGCTGTAACTCTCGGTCAGGCCGGACTCGGCGGACAGGGCCGTTCGCCGGGAACGCGTGCCAAGCAGGCATCGATGCTCCGTGCCGAGCTGATCAAGGCTCAGGAAGCATCGAAGAAATCCGAGCCCTCGAACGACCTGAAGACCGAGATCATGGTCCGCGTGGTCAAGCGGGAGGTTCCGCTACTTGTCACCGCAGAAAAAGCTCAGGACATCATCACCGCGCTTCGGATCGCGAAGGAGTTCAATATCCGTATCGTGCTCGACGGTGCCTCTGATGCACCGCTCGTACTGAACGAGATCAAGGCGGCGGGCGTTCCGGTGATCCTTCACCCGACAATGGCAAGGCCGGGCGGCGACCGCGAAAACCTTGCTATGACAACCGCCAAGACACTCAAGGATGCGGGCATTTTGTTTGCCATCCAGAGCGGATATGAAGGCTATGTGCCTAAGACCCGAGTCGTTCTTTTTGAAGCAGCAATGGCAGCGAATGCCGGGCTCGGCAAGCGCGATGCTCTTGCCAGTATCACTATCGATGCGGCACGGATCATCGGGCTTGATTCACGGATCGGCTCGCTGGCCGTGGGCAAAGACGCCGATATCGCTATGTATGACGGCGATCCGTTCGAATATACGACCAAGTGCGTCGGCACCATGATCAACGGCAGGATCGTAAGCGAGGAGGCAAGATAGATCGAGAATGAAAAGCACTTTAGTTTCACTTCTTTTGATGCTTGTATTGGCTGCGGCTGGTCTCGCCCAGAATCCCGCCGCGTCTCCTTCCCCGGCCGCACCGCAGGGGGCGGCGGAAAAGGATGAGCCGCCGGTCGTTACCAAACACTCAGCACGGGTCGGCGGCCGGGTTTTGAACTACACGGTGACGACCGGCTTTATGCCGATCCGTAATCCACAGACGCAAGTACTCGAGGGCCGGATCTTTTACATGGCCTACCAGCTCGACGGCGTCGCCGACCGCTCGAAACGTCCGCTGATGTTCTCGTTCAACGGCGGGCCGGGTTCGGCATCGGTCTGGCTGCACCTAGGTGCTCTTGGGCCAAAGCGGGTGAAGATGCTCGACGACGGTATGATGCCGCCGCCGCCTTACCAACTGGTCGAGAACGATCATAGCTGGCTGGACCTGACCGACCTAGTGTTCGTCGATCCGGTCGGGACGGGCTATTCGCGGCCGGCAAAACCCGAGTTCGCCGCAAAGTTCTTTTCGGTCAATGGCGACATCGAATCGAATGGCGAGTTCATTCGGATGTTCCTCGTTCGCAATGAGCGGTGGTCGTCCCCGCTATTCCTCGTCGGAGAAAGCTATGGCACCACGCGGGTTGCCGGACTTTCAAACCATCTTTTCGAACGCGGCATCGGTCTCAACGGCGTCGCAATGGTCTCGATGGTGACGAACTTTCAGTCGATCCGCTTTGCCGACTACAACGACA
>ERZ761602.1885-NODE-1885-length-35648-cov-8.115613_pt1 | contig 35648 bp, 30 predicted proteins | sample MGYA00512165_ERZ761602 | MGnify/ENA primary metagenome ERZ761602 (study PRJEB28899, sample SAMN02445085) | bioreactor sludge metagenome | biome: EBPR sludge; isolation source: Thorneside wastewater treatment plant | place: Australia: Brisbane, Thorneside...
CCGCCTCCCCAGCCGCCGCCACCGCCGCCCCAACCGCCCCAGTCGCGATGGCGCGCATAGCCGCCGCGCGGCGCGGACACCGACGCCAGGCCGTACAGCAGGCCGAACACGCCGGCGATGCCGGCCGGGACCAGCGAAGACAGCAGCAGCGCCACGCCGCCCGCGGCGCCGCCGGTGAACAGCCCGCGGATGCCGGCCGGCGCGCGCCCGAACACGCCGCGCACCATCGTGGCGACGATGAACGCCGCGAACAGGGCGAACAGCCAGTCGCCGCCGCGCCCGCCGCCATCGCCGCGGTGCGTGCTGACCGGCTCGGGCAGCGCCTCGCCGTCGATCAGCTTCACCAGCACGGCGGTGGCGTCGAGGATGCCGCCGCCGTAGTCGCCGGCGAGGAATTTCGGCGCCAGGTATTCCTGGATGATGCGATTGGCCACCGCGTCGGGGATCGCGCCTTCCAGCCCGTAGCCGGTGTGGATGCGCACGCGGCGGTCGTCCTTGGCGACCACCAGGATCACCGCGTCGTCCACGCCCTTGCGGCCCAGCTTCCACTGGTCGAACGCGCGCTGGGTGTAGTCGAAGATGTCCTCCGGCTGCGTGGTCGGCACGATCAGCACCTGCAACTGGCTGCCCTTGCGCTGCTGCAGCGCCAGCGCCTGCTGTTCCAGTTGCTGTTTCTGCGCGGCGTCCAGGGTGCCGGTGGTGTCGACCACCGGCGAATCCAGCGGAGGGATCGGCGCCAGCCGTTGCGCCCCCGCGGGCGCGGCGAGCAGCAGCAGGCAGAGCGCCAGCGCGCGCAGCACGGCAGGCCGCCGGGGACGCCGGTCAGTTGCCCGGCGAAGGCGGCGGCGGCGCCTGCGGCGAGGCCGGTGCCGGGGCCGGCGTGCCGAAATCCACCGCCGGCGCTTCGGAGATGGCGGCCTCGTTCTCCACCGTGAAGTTGGGCTTTTCCTTGTAGCCGAAGAGCTTGGCGGTGATGACCTGCGGGAACGAGCGGATGTAGGTGTTGTAGTCCTGCACCGTCTGGATGTAGCGGCCGCGCGCCACGGTGATGCGGTTCTCGGTGCCTTCCAGTTGTGCCTGCAGGTCGCGGAAGGACTGGTCGGACTTGAGGTTGGGGTAGTTCTCGCTGACCACCAGCAGGCGCTGCAGCGCGCCGGACAGTTCGCCCTGCGCCTGCTGGAACTGCGCCAGCGAGGCCGCGTCGTCGGCGTTGACCTGGATCTGGCCCACGCGCGCGCGCGCGTTGGTCACCTCGGTCAGCACCTGGCGCTCCTGCTGGGCGTAGCCCTGCACGGTCTTGACCAGGTTGGGGATCAGGTCGGCGCGGCGCTTGTACTGGTTGAGCACTTCGGACCAGCCGGCCTTCACCGCCTCGTCCTTCTGCTGGATGGCGTTGTAGCCGCAGCCGGACAGCAAGGCCGCCAGCAGGACGAGCGACAGCAGGCGCAGGAAGGGGCGCATGGCGCGTTTCTCCGGGGGACGATGGCGCCGATTGCAGCACCTTGCCCAGGGCCGCGCAAGCTGCCGCCGCGGCCGCGCGCGGTTGTTACCGGGCCGTGAAAAAGAAAGGCTCCCAACGGGAGCCCTTCTCGCGATCCTCGCAACCACGGGCGCCGCGGCGCCGGCCGGTCACTCGCGCAGCATGCGCAGGCCGGCGCGCTTCTTCGCCCACAGGTTGAGGCACTCGACCACCGCCGAGAAACCCATCGCGCCGTACAGGTAGCCCTTCGGGATGTGCATCTCGAAGCCGTCCAGCAGCAGGTAGGCGCCCACCGCCACGATGAAGGCCAGCGCCAGCATCTTGATGGTCGGGTTGTTGTCGATGAACTGGCCCAGCGGGCGCGCGGCCAGCAGCATCACCGCCACCGCCAGCAGGATCGCCGCCACCATCACCGGCGTGTGGTTGGCCATGCCGACCGCGGCGATCACCGAGTCCAGCGAGAACACGATGTCGATCACCGCGATCTGCGCGATCACGCCGGCGAACGACGCCGCCGGGCGGGTGTGCACGTCCTCGGAATCGGGCTCGCCCTTCACCAGTTCCAGGATCTCCTTGACGCCCTTCACCAGCAGGAACACGCCGCCGAGGATCAGCACCAGGTCGCGCACCGAGATGCCCTGGCCGAACAAGGTGAACAGGTCGGCGGTCAGCCCGGCCAGCCACGCCAGCGTCAGCAGCAGGCAGATGCGGGTGATGCAGGCCACCGCGATGCCGAACTTGCGCGCCACTTCGCGCCGGTCCGGCGGCAGCTTGCTCACCGCGATGGAGATGAAGACCAGGTTGTCGATGCCCAGCACGATCTCGATCGCGCTCAGCGTGATCAGCGTGATCCACACTTGCGGATCGGTCAGCAGTTCCATCATCGGCGAAGCACCTTGGTTCGATTGGTCCGGTAGGTCAGAAGTGGCGCGGGAGCAGGATCAGCCCCCAGCACAGCAGTACGTTCATCATCAGCACGAACACCGCCGCCGAGCCCATGTCCTTGGCGCGGCCGGCCAGTTCATGGTGCTCGGGGCCGTAGCGTTCGATCACCGCCTCCACCGCCGAATTCAGCAGCTCGGCGGCCAGCACCAGCAGGCAGCTTCCCAGCAGCAGGGCGCGTTCCACCCCGGTCTGCCCCAGCCACAGCGCCAGCGGGCCCATCACCGCCAGCAGGTAGACCTCCAGCCGGAACGAGGACTCGTGCATCCACGCCGCGCGCAGCCCCTGGAACGACCACACGGCGGCCTTGAGGATGCGGCCGGGGCCGCGGGGGAGATGTCCGGTTTCGTCAGCCATGGCGGGATTGGATCGGCGCGGGCGGGGAGAGCGCAGCGGCCAGCAGGGCCGGCCGGGCATGCCGCGCGAAAGCGCCGATTTTGCCACAAGGCGGCCGTCGCCGGGCCGGGGTTTGCATCCACGGGCAACGGCTGGTCCACTAGCGTCCCCCGCGGAACCCGAGATCCACGCCGATGAAGCGCACCTTCCCCCTGCTCTCCCTGGGCCTGGCCGCCCTGCTGGCCGCCTGCGCCACCGCCCCCGCGCCCAGCGCGCCCGCCGCGCAGGCGCCGCGCGTGCCGGAACAGGTCTCCAACGCGCAGTGGGAGCAGGACATGCGGCAGTTCGAGGCCGCCGACGCCCAGTCGCCGCCGCCGCGCGGCGCGGTGCTGTTCATCGGCAGTTCCTCCATCCGCATGTGGGACACCCTGGCCCAGGATTTCCCCGGCGTGCCGGTGATCAACCGCGGCTTCGGCGGCTCGGAGCTGCGCGACAGCACCTGGTACGCCGACCGCATCATCGTGCCCTACGCCCCGCGGCAGATCGTGCTCTACGCCGGCGACAACGACCTCAGCGCCGGCCGCACGCCGCAGCAGTTGCACGAGGACTTCCGCGCCTTCGTCCAGCGCGTGCGGCGCGACCTGCCGCGCACGCGGATCGCCTACATCAGCACCAAGCCCAGCCCGTCGCGGGCGCAACTGCTGGCGGTCCAGCGCGAGGCCAACGCGCTGGTGCAGGCCGAGGCCAAGCGGCTGGGCGTGGACTACATCGACGTGTTCACGCCGATGCTGGACGCGCAGGGCCAGCCGGACGCGTCGCTGTTCATCGGCGACCGCCTGCACATGAACGCCGCCGGCTACGCACTGTGGCGGCGGCTCGTCGCTCCGTACCTGCGCTGACCGCCGCGGCGGCGTTCACGCGCGGGTCCTCCCGCGCACAGCGCGCATCGTCGCCGTGGCCCGCCCTATAGCGGCCGCGACCGTACCCACGCCATCGCACGCGAATGCGGCGGCCATCGCCGTCGTCGTCGCCCCTCTGGCCGCCGAAGCCGCGGCGCGCGCCGGACGCATGCCGCCACGCCTCCGGCGCGCGGGCTGCGTTCGCCGGCCGATGGCGCGGACGGCAATCCGCCCTCCGCAATCCCGCGGCACAGGGTCCGCGCCGCGACGCCGTCATGCGACCGCACGACGCCGTTTACCGCCTTCGCGGCGCACCCTCGGGCTGGTGCAGGCTCAGCGCATTGCCGTCGGGGTCGAGGAAATCCAGCGACAACCCGCCGTCCGGCGATTCGCTGACCGGCACCACGATCTCCACGCCCTTGCCGGCCAGCGCTTCGGCGTAGTCATCGATGCCGCCGTCCAGGGCGAACACCACCACCGGCGACTCGCCGATGCGCGCGGGACGCGGGATCAGCACCAGGGTCAGTTCGCCCACCTCGCCCATCGCCCAGGGGCCGTCGTGGCCGTCCAGCGCCTGGATCGGCAGGCCCAGGGTGTCGCGGTAGAAGGCGACCGCGCGCGCGAGGTCGGAGACGAAGAAGACGATGGCGCCTACCTTGCATTGGCTCAGCATGGGATTTCCTCCTGTGGTGTTCCCGTCCTGCGGTTGCCGCGGAAGGGCGAAGCGTGAGCGCCGGCGTCGATCAGCAGCAGGTGGCCGTCCAGGTCGTGGGTGCCCAGGCCCTCGCCGGCGCGCATCGCCGCCTTCAGCGCGCGCCGCGCCAGCCCGAACTCCAGGTCCACGCTGCGCGCCGGCGCCCGCGGGCAGGCCGGCGGCCACGCCGGCAGGTCGCGGCGTATCCGCGCCAGCCGCTGGCGGAACGCGGTGGGTTCGATGCGCAGCAGCCAGCGGATCTCCCCGGCCGACAGGCCGTGCAGCGCCAGCACCGCGAGCCGGCGCGCCGACGGCGGCAGCCCGCGCAGCCAGGCCGCGGCCTGCGCGTCCTCGGCAGGGCACACGTGCGCCAGCGCGGGATCGCCTGCGTCTTCGTCCGCCTGCGGCGGCGCCGACGTGGCGTCGCGCTGGCGCCGGCGAACGCCGCTGCGCGCGGCCAGGGCGGCCTGGCGGCGCAGCACGCCGGACAGCCATGGCAGATCGTACCGGCCGGCCAGCACGCCCGCCAGCAGGGTTTCCTGCACCAGATCGTCGGCTTCATCGGCGCGTCGGCACAGGCGCAAGGCTTGCGCCCGCAGCCGGCGCGCGGCTTCGCGGCACTGCGTTTCGTCCGTCCCTGCTTCCGCAGCGCTGCGCATTCAAGCGCCCCTGGGGAAGGCGGCGCTGCAGGCAACGGCGTGCCGGCGCCCATCGCCGGAATCCGGATCCGGCTTGCGCGGCCACGCAGCGATAGTGGCCGCCGTGCAAGCGGCCATCGGGCAAGCAGGACTGCGGAAAGACTGCGCACCACCCATGCATCCGGCCCCGGGGCCACGCGACGAGGGGCAGGATACCCCGCGTCGCGCCATGACCCGCACCGCTACTGCGAGCGCAGCGCCTCGATCGGGTCCAGTTGCGAAGCCTTGCGGGCCGGGTAGTAGCCGAAGAACAGGCCGGTGGCAATGGAGAACGCCGCGGCCAGGCCCACCACCTTGCCGTTGAGCGCCACCGGCAGGTCGCTGAAGCGCCCCACCAGCAGCGCACCGACCACGCCGATGGCGATGCCGATGACGCCGCCGATCAGCGAGATCAGCATGGCCTCGGCCAAGAACTGCCGGCGCACGTCCGAAGGCCCGGCGCCCACCGCCATGCGCAGGCCGATTTCCTTGATCCGTTCGGTCACCGACACCAGCATGATGTTCATGATGCCGATGCCGCCGATGACCAGGCAGATGGTCGCCACCGCGCCCAGCAGCTTGGACATCAGGTTGGTGGTGGCGGTGCGGGTGGCGACGATCTCGCTGATGTTGCGCACGTTGAAATCGTCCTCGTCGCCCGGGCCGATGCGGTGGCGCTGGCGCAGCAGCGATTCCACCTCGCCCTGCACGTAGTCCAGGTCCTTGGCGTCGGTGACGGTCAGCGCGATCTGCATCACCGCGCCGGCCGGCAGGCCCATGGCACCCATCAGTCGGCGCCGGCCGGTCTCCAGCGGCACCATCACCACGTCGTCCTGGTCCTGGCCGAAGCCGCCCTGCCCCTTCAGCGCCAGCGTGCCGGCCACGGTGAACGGCACCCGGCCCAGGCGGATCGTCTGGCCCACGCCGCTCTCGTCGCCGAACAGCGTCTTGCGCACGGTCTCGCCCAGGATCACCACCTTGTTGGCGCTGGAATAGTCCTGGGCGTCGAAGCCTCCGCCGTTGGCGAGGGTCCAGCCGTTGATCTCGAAGAAGTCCGGCTGCACGCCCTGCCAACTGGTCGAGGCGTTGTTCTCCGCGTACACCACCTGGGTGTTGCCGCGCAGCGCGCCTGCCACGTATTGCACTTCCGGGATCTGCTCGCGGATGGCCTCGGCGTCGCCTTCCTTCAGGCTGTAGAAGCTGCTGCCGCTCTGCCGCGCGCCGCCGCCCGGGCCCCGGCGCGCGCCGGGGTTCACGTCCAGCCGCTGCGAACCCAGCCCGGATACCAGCTTGTCGATCTCCTGCTGCGTGCCCTGGCCCACCGACACCATCACGATCACCGCCGCGATGCCGATGATCACGCCCAGCGAGGTCAGCGCGCTGCGCATCCAGTTGCCGCGCAGCGCGAAGACCGCGGTGCGCAGGACGTCGAGGAAAGTCATGCGGAAGCCTCCTGCGCGAACAGCTCGCCGTCGCGCATCACCACCGTGCGGTCGGCGTGCGCGGCGACCTCGGCGTCGTGGGTGATCAGGATGACGGTGTGGCCCTCGTCGCGCAGGCGCTTGAACAGGGCCAGGATCTCCTCGCCGGTCCGGCTGTCGAGCGCGCCGGTGGGCTCGTCGGCCAGCAGGATGGGCGGGTGATTGATCAGCGCGCGCGCGATCGCCACGCGCTGCTGCTGGCCGCCGGACAGCTCGTTGGGCCGGTGCCCGGCGCGCTCGGCCAGGCCCACGGCCGCCAGCGCCTGGCGCGCGCGTTCGCTGCGCTCGTGCGGCGGCACCTGCGCGTAGCCCAGCGGCATGGCGACGTTCTCCAGCGCGTTGAGGCGGGTGAGCAGGTGGAAGCCCTGGAACACGAAGCCGATCTTGTCCAGGCGCAGCCGCGCCAGTTCCTCCGCGTCCAGCCGGGAGACGTCCTGGCCGTCGCAGTGGTAGCTGCCGGCGGTGGGCGTGTCCAGGCAGCCGATCAGGTTCATCAGCGTGGACTTGCCGGAACCGGACGGCCCCATGATGGCGACGAACTCGCCGCGCTCCACCCGCATGTCCACGCCCTTCAGCGCGACCACTTCGGCCTCGGTGCCGGCGGAATAGACCTTGCGCAGGCCGCGGATGTCGATGACCGGCACCGCGGCGGCGTCGGCGGCCGCGCTCATTCCTTGGCCCGCTCGCCGGTCACGATCTCGTCGCCGGCCTGCAGGCCGCCGCCGGACACCTCGGTGCTGGTGCCGTCGCTGGCGCCGATCCGCACCATCACCGGTTGCGGCTTGCCGTCCACCAGCTTGTACAGCGCGCTGCGCTTGGCGTTGACCAGCGCGCCGAGGGCGGCGTCCCACTGCTTCTGCTGCGCGGCATCCAGGGTGGCGCGGAACGCGGCGAAGTCCTCTTTCATGCGCGCGGCCATGCGCTGGCGGATCTGCGCCTGCACGTTGCCGGCATTGTTACCGCCGCCCGCCGCCATCATCCCGGGCGGCCCGAAACCGCCGCCGCCCTGCTGGCCGGTGCGGCGGGCTTCCTGGCGCTGGCGCACCTCCGCCAGGGCCGTGTCGAAGGCGGCCTGCTGGCTGGCGTCGAGCTTGAGTTCGGCCGCCGTGCGCGCCAGGTCGTCGGCCAGACCGCCGCCCGCGCGCGGCTGGCCGGACGGCTGCGCCTGCTGGCGCTGCGCCGGCGCGCCGAAGCCGCCCACGGTGTTGTCGGTGGGCTTGTAGCGCAGCGCGGCGTTGGACACCTTGAGCACGTCGTCGCGCTTGCTGACCTCGATCTCGGCGTTGACGGTCAGGCCCGGCAGCAGGGTGCCGTCCGAATTGTCCACGCTGACCACTACGGGATAGGTCACCACGTTGTTGGTGGTGGTCGCCGCCAGGCGCACCTGCTGCACCCGGCCGTGGAACTGGCGGTCGGCGAAGGCGTCCACGGTGAACGTCACCGTCTGCCCTTCCCGCACCTGGCCGATGTCGGCCTCGTCGACGGTGAGCTCGATCTTCATCTTGCTCAGGTCCTCGGCGATGGTGAACAGCTCCGGTGCCTGCAGGCTGGCCGCCACCGTCTGGCCCGGCTCGATGCTGCGGGTCAGCACCACGCCGTCCACCGGCGAGCGGATCACCGTGCGCTCCAGGTTGACGCGGGTGGTCTGGGTGGAGGCGGTCTGCTGGCGGATGCTCGCCTGCGCCGCGTTGACCTGCGCGCGTGCCTGGTCCAGCGACGCCCGGGCCAGGTCCACGTCGCTCTGGGCGACCAGCTTCTGGCGGCCCAGGTCGGCCTTGCGGCGGTAGTCCAGCTCGGCGTTGGCCAGCGTGGCCTGCGCCTGCCGCAGGTTGGCCTGGGCGTTGGCGATCTGCGCGTTGCCCTGGGCGATCTGCGCCTCGTAGGTGCTGGGATCGATGCGCGCCAGCACCTCGCCCTTCTTCACCTCGCTGTTGTAGTCCACCAGCACTTCGGTGACCTGGCCGGAGATCTGGCTGCCCACGGTGACGGTGGAGATGGCGCTGAGCGTGCCGGTGGAGGAAATCGCCACGCGGATGTCGCCGCGCTCCACGGCGGTGGTGCGGTACGCCCCTTCGGCGGACGCGGCGCGCTGCGTTTTCCAGTACCACAGGCCGCCGCCGGCCAGGGCCGCGACCACGGCGCCGGCGAACAGGCGGGGGAACAGGGAGGAGGTCTTGCGGGAAGGGCTGCGCGCGGGCTGGCTCATGCGACGAGTCGGCTGGGAGGGGGTGGAAGACAGGGGCGATAACGTACCAGAGGCCCGCCGGTTGACAGCCGCGCATCCCCCCTTGCGGACTGGACTACGGAACGAAGCGGATGGTCGCGGAGGTGCCGTGGCCGAGCTCGCTCTCCAGTTCGACCTTCCAGCCGAAGCGCTCGCACAGGCGGCTGACGATGGACAGGCCCAGGCCGCTGCCGTGCGGGCGCGTGGGGTCGGCGCGGTAGAAGGGCTCGAACACCCGCGCCATCGATTCGGCGGTCATGCCCACGCCGGTGTCGCGCACCACGATCCGGTCCGGCTCCAGCACCACGTCGATGCGGCCGCGGTCGGTGTAGCTGCAGGCGTTGCGCAGCAGGTTGCTGACCACCACCTGGAACACCCGCGGCGGCGCGTGCAGGCGCGGCTTGGCGTGCAAGGTGACCTCCAGGTCCACCGGTTTGTTGATCAGCAGGGCGCGGGCGTTCTCGGCCTCGTCCAGCACGATGTCGCCGACGTCGAAGTCCTCGCTCTGCGGTTCGACCTCGGCCTCGCGCGCCAGGATCAGGAAGGCGTCGATCACCGCCTCCATGTCGCGCCCGGCGCGCTGGATGCGCTGCAGCGAGCGCGCCACCCGCGGCGGTGCGTCCTCGGCCATGGCCATGTCGGTGGCCACCCGGATCACCGTCAGCGGCGTGCGCAGCTCATGGCTGGCGTCGCGGGTGAAGTCGCGCTCGCGCGCGACATGCGCGGTGACGCGCTGGGCCAGCCCGTGCAGGGCCGACGCCAACTGGCGCGCCTCGCCCTGCACGTCCTTGGGCAGGCGGTCGGCGGCCAGGCCGCTGACGTCGGGGCGGCGCGGATCCCATTCGGCCACCTGCCGCGCCAGCCAGCTCACCGGCGAGACCAGCCGCTTGGACGCGCGGTAGGTCAGCCAGGACACCAGGTAGATCGCCACCAGGGTCATGATGATCGGCACGGTGCCGAAGTAGAACGCCACCCGCTCGGCCTGCGAGCGCAGGAAGACCAGGTACAGCCGGCCCGGCGGCTGTTCGTCCACCAGCACCAGCATGTCGTCGTTCTTCAGCTCGTGGAAGCCCGGCTTGAGCGCGCGCAGGTTTTCCGGCAGCACCAGGTTGGAATGCCCCTTCAGCACCAGGTAGCCGCGCATGTTGTAGGTGTTGGGCGGCGGCTGCGCCGTGGACGTGCTGTAGAGCTGCCAGAAGTGCGCCGCCTCCTCCTGCAGGGCGGTGTTCATCAGGCTGTGCTTGATCACCGCCGAGATGAGGTACACGCCCAGGACGATGGCCAGGCTGATCATCACCGCCTGCAGGATGAAGGCGATGCGGAGTTTGCGGGGCAGGCCGTGGCGCATCGGAAGACCGTCGGGCGAAGGCCGGAGTATGCCGCGGGCCCGCGGGCAAAGTCAGCCGATGTCCGCGATACGGTAACCGGCGCTCTGCACCGTGTGCAGCAGCGGCTTGTCGAACGGCTTGTCGATGACCTTGCGCAGGTTGTACAGGTGGCTGCGCAGGGTGTCCGAGTCCGGCAGGCCGTTGCCCCAGATCTCGCGCTCGATCTCCTGCCGGGTCACCACCCGGGGCGACTCGCGCATCAGGATGGTCAGCAGGCGCAGGCCGATGGGCGAGAGCATCAGCTCGGTGCCGCCGCGGGTGGCGCGCATGCTGACCGGGTCCAGCGCCAGGTCGGCCACCTTCAGCACCTCCGCGCCCACCTGCCGGCGCTCGCGGCGGATCAGGGCGCGCAGGCGCGCCTCCAGCTCCTGGATGGCGAAGGGCTTGGTCAGGTAGTCGTCGGCCCCGGAACTCAGGCCGGTCAGTTTGTCGTCCAGGGTGTCGCGCGCGGTCAGCATCAGCACCGGGGTGGACTTGCGCGCCTCGTTGCGCAGGCGCTTGCAGACCTCCATGCCGTCCAGCCGCGGCAGCATCAGGTCCAGCACCAGCACGTCGTAGCTGTTCTCCACCGCCAGGCGGTAGCCGTCCAGTCCGTCGGTCGCATAGTCCACTTCGAAACCGCGGCCTTCCAGGTATTCCCCGATCATCTCGGAAATGTTGCGGTTGTCTTCCACCACCAGCACCAGACCCGCGGTTTCCTGACTGTGTCGCATGACAGCTCCTTGAGAGGCTTCAGGTTTGTGAAGCTACGGGGGTCAGGGTAGAGGCCGCGTGAAGGCGCCACCTCCATTCAGCCGGCAGTTGGATTAGGCTTCGCCATCCTTCCCCGACCGCCCCGCCATGATCGAACGCATCCTGCCCCTGTTCCTGCTGCTGGCTTCCAACATCTTCATGACCTTCGCCTGGTACGGGCACCTGAAGTACAAGTCCGCACCGCTGTTCATGGCGATCCTGGCCAGTTGGGGCATCGCGTTCTTCGAATACAGCCTCATGGTGCCCGCCAACCGCATCGGCAGCGGGGCCTACTCGGTCGTGCAGTTGAAGACCATCCAGGAGATCCTGACCCTGCTGGTGTTCGCCGGCTTCAGCACCTGGTACCTGGGACAGCCGCTGAAGTGGAACCACTACGCGGCGTTCGCGCTGATCGTGGGCGCGGCGTTCCTGATGTTCTACGAGTGAGATGCGGGAACGGGGAATGAGGAACGGCAACGACAGGTTCCTGCCGCCTCATCGTTGCGCACTGCGCGAAGGCATCCGGAACAGCGGAAAGCCGTAACGGCTCAACCAAGCCTCATCCCCGGCTCCCCGTTCCCGGTTCCCGCCCTTCAGAACCTGATCCGCCCGGTCAGGATGTCCTTGAACATCACCCAGTCCCCGGCGAAGGAATAGAACGGGTGCTTGAAGGTCGCCGGGCGGTTCTTCTCGAAGAAGAAATGCCCCACCCAGGCGAACGCGTAGCCGCAGACCAGCGCCGCCAGCAGCCAGCGCAGGTCACCTCGCGCCACCGCCAGCGCGGCGAAGGCCAGGGCGCCGCAACTGCCGATGAAATGCAGCCGGCGCGAAGTGCGGTTGCTGTGCTCGCTCAGGTAGAACGGATAGAACTCGCGGAAACTGGCGAAGCGGCTCATGTCCCCTCCCAGGGTCAGGCGGCGCGCGGCGCGAACATGATCACCGCCATGCCGGCCAGGCACAAGCCGGCGCCCAGCAGGTCCCAGCGCGTGGGCCTGACCGCATCCACCGCCCACAGCCAGAAGATCGCCATCGTGATGTAGACCCCACCGTAGGCCGCGTACACGCGCCCCGACGCCGTGGGGTGCAGGGTCAGCAGCCACGCGAACAGCGCCAGGCTGGCCGCCGCCGGCAACAGCAGCCAGGCCCCGCCGCCCTTGCGCAACCACAGGTACGGGAGATAGCAGCCGACGATCTCGGCCAGCGCCGTGGCTATGAACAACAGCAGGGTCTTCATGCGCACAGCGTAGGGCGCGCCCCGGTGCACCGCCAGTCCTGTGCGCCATGGGGTTCCGCCCCGTCGTCATTCCCGCGCAGGCGGGAACCCAGTGACTTCCATGCCGGCGTCCGAAACGCACTGGATTCCCGCCTGCACGGTAATGAAGGTCCAGTGGTGCGGACGAGTAACAGACGGCGAATGACCGCTACGAAGGGCTGACGGCTACGAAGAACCGCCACGAATGGCGGACTGCAAGCCGGGCGCAGTACCCCGGCCAGCAACCGGGACTCCACTACTCCACGCACCGCGCTCAGTCCCCGCCGCGCTCCTGCAGCTTGACCCGCTGCCACAGCGCTTCCTGCTGCTCCAGCGAAAGCGCGGGCATCGCCGTACCGTCGGCGGCCGCCAGCGCTTCCATCGCGCGGAAGCGGCGTTCGAACTTCAGGTTGGCGCGGCGCAGGGCGCCGCCGACGTCCACCTTGGCGTGCCGCGCCAGATTGGCGGCGACGAACAGCAAATCGCCGATCTCGTCCTCCAGCCGCACCTCGCGCTCGGGCGACGGCGCGGCGACGAGTTCGGCGCGGACTTCCTCGATCTCTTCGTGCAGTTTGTCGATCACCGGCCCGGTATCCGGCCAGTCGAAGCCCACGCGCGCGGCGCGCGATTGCAGCTTCACCGCGCGCTGCCACTCGGGCAGGCCGCGCGAGACGCCCGCCAGCGCCGAGGTGTCCGCCTCACCCGCGGCCTCGCGCTCGGCGCGCTTGATCGCCTCCCAATTGGCCGTCTGCGCCTCGGCGTCGGCGAACGAGGCGTCGCCGAACACGTGCGGATGCCGCCGCACCATCTTGTCGCAGATCGCGTCCACCACGTCGTCGAACGCGAACGCGCCCTGCTCCTGCGCCATCCGCGCGTGGAATACCACCTGCAGCAGCAGGTCGCCCAGTTCGTCCTTCAGCGCCGGCAGGTCGCCGCGGTCGATGGCGTCGGCGACCTCGTAGGCTTCCTCGATGGTGTACGGCGCGATGGTGGAGAAATCCTGCTCCAGGTCCCACGGGCAGCCGCCGTCGGGATCGCGCAGGCGGGCCATGACGGCCAGCAATCGGGCGATGCCGCGGTCAGGCGATGCGGGCATGTCCATGGCCGTTCCCGTCGTGCGCGTGTGCCAGCCAGTCGCGCCAGGGCAGCGTCATGTCGCCCATGGCGATGAAATCACCGTTGAGCAGCGTTTCGCGGCGGTTGTAGCGGAAGGCGCGGCCGTCCGGCGCCAGCAGCGCGCCGCCGGCGGCCTCCAGCACGCACTGGGCGGCGGCGGTGTCCCACTCGCTGGTGGGGCCGAAGCGCGGATACACGTCCAGCGCGCCCTCGGCGATGCGGCAGAATTTCAGCGACGAGCCCAGCGCGACTTCCTCGATCGGCCCCATCGCGTCCAGGAACGCCTGCGTGCGCGCGTCGCGGTGCGAGCGGCTGGCGGCGACCTTCAGCTTGCCGGTAGCCGGCGCGCGGGTGCGGATGGGGGTGTCGACCTCGCCCACCCGGCGGTAGGCGTTGCGGCCCTGGCGGGCGTGCCAGGTCTCGCCGGTCACCGGCGCGTGCACGACGCCGAAGATGGGCTCGTTCTGTTCGACCAGGGCGATGTTGACGGTGAACTCGCCGTTGCGCTTGATGAACTCGCGGGTGCCGTCCAGCGGGTCCACCAGCCAGTAGGTCGGCCACTGGCTGCGCTCGGCCCACGGAATGTCGGCGGCTTCCTCGGACAGCACCGGCCACTGCGGCGTCAGCCGGCGCAGGCCGTCGCTGATCACGCGGTGCGCGGCCAGGTCGGCGGCGGTCAGCGGGCTGTCGTCGGTCTTGCGCTGGACGTCGAATGCGTCGCGGTACACGGCCATGATCGCCTCGCCCGCTTCGCGGGCGATGACGACGACGGCTTCGTGAAGGTCGATGGTCATGCCACTCATGCGTTCTGCAGCAGCCATTCGCGGGCGATGAACAGCGCCGCCAACGAACGACCTTCCGAAAAATCCTCGCGCAGCATCAACCGGTCGAGGTCTTGCAACTTCCAGGGCACTACTTCCAGCTCCTCGGGTTCGTCCCCGGGCAGGCGCTCGGGGTACAGGTCTCGGGCCACCACCAGCCAGGACTGGTGGCTCATGTAGGTAGGCACCAGGCTCAGGCTGCGCAGCACCTCGATGCGGCGCGCGCCGTAGCCGGCTTCCTCCTTCAATTCGCGGTCCGCGGCCTGCTCGGGCGTCTCGCCCGCATCGATGCGGCCCTTCACCAGCCCCAGTTCGTAGCGGTGCACGCCGGCAGCGTACTCGCGCACGAGCAGCACGGTGTCCGCGTCGATCATCGGCACCACCACCACGGCGCCGTGGCCGTGCGCCTTCAGGCGATGGTAGCGGCGGCGTTCGCCGTTGCTGAACTCCAGGTCCAGTTCCTCGACCAGGCGATCGGCGGGGCCTTCGGCGCGCTCGGTGATGCCGTGGATGGTGGGCAGGCGGGTCATGGGGACGGGGCGCCGCGTTGGCCCTGCCTGGCGCAGGTGCGGGGACTCGGACGGGCCTGGACCGATATCATGGGGAAATGCGACAACCGAATCATCAAGCCGGCATCGTAGCAGAGGCCGAAGACTGGCGCGCCCGCGACCTCTCGGTGCTGTGGCATCCCTGCACCCAGATGCGCGAACACCCGCACACCCTGCCGCTGGTGCCCATCGCCCGCGGCGAGGGCGCGTGGCTGGTCGGCCACGACGGCACGCGCTATCTGGACGCCGTAAGCAGTTGGTGGACCAACCTGTTCGGCCACACCGAGCCGCGCATCGCCGCCGCCGTCGCCGCGCAGGCGCAGGCGCTGGAGCAGGTGATGCTGGCCGGATTCACCCACGCGCCAGCGGTGGAACTGGCCGAACGCCTGCTGGCGGTGGCGCCGCGCCAGCCCGACCGTGCGCCGCTGGCCAAGGTGTTCTACGCCGACAACGGCTCGGCCGGCGTTGAAGTGGCGCTTAAGATGGCCTTCCACTGGTTCCACAACCGCGGCGAGCACCGGCGGACGAAGTTCATCGCACTCGAAAACGGCTACCACGGCGAGACCCTGGGCGCGCTGGCGGTGGGCGACATCCCGCTGTACCGCCGGGTGTACGCGCCGCTGCTGGCCGAGGCGCTGTTCGCGCCCTCGCCCGACGCCTGGCTGGCCGGGCCTGGCGAATCCGCGGCCGATTGCGCCGCGCGCGCCGCCGATGCGCTGGCGGCGCTGCTGGAGCGGCACCCCGGCGAAGTCTGCGCGGTGATCGTGGAGCCGCGCGTACAGTGCGCCGGCGGCATGCGCATGCACCATCCTGACTATCTGGCGCGGCTGCGCGAACTCTGCGACGCCAGCGGCGCGTTCCTGATTGCCGATGAAATCGCGGTGGGCTTCGGCCGCACCGGCACCCTGTTCGCCAGCGAGCAGAGCGGGGTGATGCCGGACCTGCTGTGCCTGTCGAAGGGCCTGACCGGCGGTTTCCTGCCGCTGGCGGCGGTGCTGGCGACGCAGGCGATCTACGACGGCTTCCTCGACGACAGCCGCGAGCGCGCCTTCCTGCATTCGCACAGCTACACCGGCAACCCGCTGGCCTGCGCCGCGGCGCTGGCTTCGCTGTCGATCTTCGACAGCGACGATGTGCTGGCACGCAACCGGGCGACGGCGCAGGCGATGGCGGCGCTGGCCGAACCGCTGGCTGCCCACCGCCACGTCGCCGACGTACGCCAGGCCGGCATGGTGCTGGCGTTCGAACTGACCCAGGGCGGCGACAAGGCCACGCCCTTCCCCGCCGCCGCCCGCATCGGCCTGAAAGCCTATCGCGCGGCGCTGGCGCGCGGCGTGGTGCTGCGCCCGCTGGGCGACGTGCTGTACTGGATGCCGCCGTACTGCGTGGACGAGCAACAATTGCAGCTATTGGCCGACGTGACCCGCGCGGCGATCGACGAGGCGACGGCGTGATGCGCCGCCTTTGCAGCCACCCCCTATCCTGCAGGAGGGGCTTCAGCCCGCGCCGCGACACCATATCCATCGCCACGATGACGAGCGCCCCGCAGCGCGCCCGTTCGGCAAACGGTAGCGTTGGTCCTGTCAGACATAAGGTCGGAGCTGAAGCCCCTCCTGCAAGGAATCTCCGATGCGCCTGACCCGTTGCTTCGTCGAACTGCCGCTGCGCGCGGGCACGCGGCTCACACTGCCCGAATCCGCCGCCAACCACCTGGCGCGCGTGCTGCGCCTGCGCGAGGGCGACGACTGCGTGCTGTTCAACGGCGACGGCCACGACTACGCGGCGCGGCTGGCCGTGGTGGGCAAGCGCGAGGTGACCGCCGACGTGCTGTCCGCGCTGGCGGTGGACAACGAATCGCCGCTGCGCGTCACTCTGCTGCAAGGCATCGCGCGCGGCGAGAAGATGGACCTGATCCTGCAGAAGGCGACCGAGCTGGGCGTGGCCGAGGTGCTGCCGGTGGTGTCCGAGCGCACCGAGGTGAAGCTGGACGCCGAGCGCGCGGAGAAGCGCCTGGCGCACTGGCGCAGCGTGGTCGTGTCCGCCTGCGAGCAGAGCGGGCGCGCGTGCCTGCCCGGCATCGCCGCACCGCGCGCGCTGGCCGAGGCCGCGCGCGCCTGCGACGCCGCGGCCACACGCCTGTTGCTCGATCCCGCTGGCGAACACGCCCTGGCGACGCTGCCCGCGCCGGCGGCCGGCGTGATCGTCGCCATCGGCCCGGAAGGCGGCTGGTCGCCGCGCGACCGCGAAACCCTGCATGCGGCCGGCTTCACCGGCCTGCGCCTGGGCCCGCGCATCCTGCGCACGGAAACCGCGGGCCTGACCGCCATCGCCGCCCTGCAATCGCGCTTCGGCGATCTGTAGGGTGTGCGCTTCGGCTCGTGCTGCGCGTTCATCGGGACCGGGGACCGGGGACCGGGGACCGGAGGTCAGAGGTCAGAGGTCAGAGGTCGTAGGGAGATCGTGAGTCGTGGGATTTCGGGGCGCGGCGACGCGGAGCGGGATGCCGGTCGCCCGGACGTGAGCGGCAAGGCGCTTCGTGCTTCGGCCTCACATCTCGACGGGTTCGCTGGACGGAGGGCCCCTGCGCACGATGCAGCCAGGCTGATGGGGGCCGGCTTCCGCTGGGGCGATGGCGCCTTCGCTCTACGGTGTGTCATTCACGGGTGGAAACGATCTGCACCGCGCATCGTCATGCGCGCCTTGCGCTCTTGTGCTTCTTGCGCAACGCACCGGCGCGGTCCGTTTGAATCATGGAGCCCTGTCGGCGACACCATGCGTGTGCGCAACCCGGGCCACACCACGACGCCCTGGACGCCACGAAGAAGATCCGGGTACCGCAAGCATCGGCCGGCCACGTGCGGCCGACTCACGCTAGCTGCCCTGCTTCGGCGGTCTCGGCCAGCCTCTGCCGCCCCTATCGCTTCAGGCCGCCTGCGCCAGCGCCTGGCCGATCATGTTCTCGACGACTTCCAGGTCTGGCAGCACGGCGGCTTCGTCGCCCAGCAGCACGCGCACCTTCACGCCGGTGGGCAGGTCTTCCTCGGTGGCGTCGGCCAGCAGGCCGTCGCGCGGCACCGACACCAGGCGCGGGAACGAGGGCGTGAGCAGGGCGAAATAGGGGCGCTCGGCGTTGCCGCTCAGCGCCTTGAGCACGACGATCTTGCTGTTGAGGGCGACCGGGTCGGCGGGGTTGCCGGACAGCCGGCCGAACGCCACCACCGGCACCGGCCAGCCGTGCCAGTCGATCCGGCCCGGCAGCCACGCCGGCATGCCGTCGATGGGTTCCACCGGCGCGCGCGTCAGCACTTCGGCCACGGTGGCGTTGGGCAGCAGCAGGCGGTATTCGCCGGCCTGGATCAGCACGCCGCGTATTTCGTCGTGGGAATGGGCCATCGTGTCGTCCTCAGAACCAGCGTTCGATCAGCAACTGCGCCAGTTGCGCGGGCGTGCCCAGGGCGCCGCCGCGCGCGGCCAGCGCCTTGGGCGCGGCCGGGTCGTAGCAGCCGTCCGCCGATTGCCCCAGCGCCTGCGCGCCCTGCCCGGCCAGCGTGGCGGCGGCATCGACCAGGGTCATGTCGCTGCCGCTGAGCAGCAGCACCGCGGTGTCCGCCGGCGGAAGGCGCGACAACGCCTCCGCCAGGTCCGCGCCGGCGGCGAACGCCACGCCACCCTTGTCGGCCACCGGCACCACTTCGCCCGGCAGCACGTAGACGTGCCCGGACTCGGCGGCCTTGCCGGCCTCGGCCAGCGACACCGGCATCGGCGAGACGCGCTCCATCTGCCGCACCAGGTTGTCGTAGCGGCCGCCGTCCAGGCGCAGGTGCACCAGCACCGGCTTGGGGAATTCGGCGGGCAGTTCGGTCAGCAGCTTGCGCACGGCGTCCGGGCCGCCGATGCCGGCGAACACCAGCACCGCGCCCGGCGCGCGCGCGCCGGCGCCTTCGCCCGGCTCCAGTTCCACCAGCGACAACTCCAGCTTGCCCACGGGCAACGGCGGCGGCGCGGCGGACTCCTGGGGCGGCGGCGGCGCGGGAGGCTGGGCCTGCGCGGCGGCGTTGCGCAACCAATCGTCGGCGTCGATCACTTCGCCGAACCCCGCGCGCTCCTGCACCGCGGGCGCGACGGAGAAGGCGAAATCGTCGCTGGGCAGGTCCAGTGCCAGGTCGGCGGCTTCCTGCAGGTAGGGCGAGATCTCCTCGCCGGCGTGCAGTTGCGCGGGGGTGACGGGGCGGCCGGGCTCCAGTTGCAGGGAGACTTCCTCCTCGCGGCCCGGCGGCAGTACGTCCTGGTGGCCGTGCAACTTGGCGGCCAGGTGGCGGCCCCAGCGCTGGGCGTCCCAGCCCTGCCGGCGCGCGGCCAGTTCGGCCTCGTCGTAGATCACCACCACGGCGGGATCGTGCAGCAGGGCGTCGAAGCGCTCCAGGCTGTCCTCGATGGCCGGCTCCAGCGCCACCAGCACGGCCTGCGGCGCGCTGTCGCGCAGGGTGTCGCCGTCCAGCGCGTTGGGGTCGTCTTCCAGCACGATCTCGGCGCCGGCCTCGTGCAGCGCCACGCGCAGGCGTTCGCGCGCCTCGCCCGGGCGCGCCAGCAGGGCGACGCGTTTGGCTTCACTCACGGACACGGGCGATTCCCAGCAGGTCGTAGACGTTGCGCATCAGGTCCAGCTCCTGGTACGGCTTGCCCAGGTAGCGCTGCACGCCAATGTCGAAGGCGCGCTGGCGGTGCTTGTCGCCGGTGCGCGAGGTGATCATCACGATGGGCACGTCCTTGAAGCGCGGATCGGCCTTCATCGCGGTGGCCAGCTCGTAGCCGTCCATGCGCGGCATCTCGATGTCCAGCAGCATCAGGTCGGGCACGCGCTCTTCCAGCTTCTCCAGCGCTTCCACGCCGTCGCGCGCGACGGTCACCTCGAAGTTGTGGCGCTCCAGCACGCGGCCGGTCACCTTGCGCATGGTCAGCGAGTCGTCCACCACCATCACCAGCGGCACGCGGCGCTGCTCGACGGTGGCGGCGGGCTGTTCGGGCTGGGCCGGCTGCGCCAGGTGGCGGCGCACCAGCGGCGCGGCGTCCAGGATCACCACCACGCTGCCGTCGCCGGTGATGGTGGCGCCGTAGATGCCCGGGATGGAGGCGATCTGCGGGCCGACCGGCTTGACCACGATCTCGCGGTTGCCCAGCACCTGGTCCACCGCCACCGCGGCACGCAGGTCGCCCGAGCGCACCAGCAGCAGCGGCACCTGCGGCTGGCCTTCGGCCTTGGCCGGGCCTTGGCCGACCAGGTGGCCCAGGTTGTAGAGCGGATAGTCCTCACCGGCGTAGTGGTAGCTGCCGACGCCGGCGCTGAAGCGCGCGTGGCTGATGCGGCCGATGCCGCTGACCGCCGCCACCGGCACCGCGAATTGGGTCTCGCCGATCTGCACGAACACCGCCTGGCTGACCGCCAGCGTCTGCGGCAGGCGCAGGATGAAGGTGGCGCCCTGGCCGGGGACGGACATGATCTCCAGCGAGCCGCCGAGCTGGCGCACTTCGTTGTGGACCACGTCCATGCCCACGCCGCGGCCGGCCAACTGGCTGACCTGGTCGTAGGTGCTGAAGCCCGGCTCCAGGATCAGCCGGTCCAGTTCGGCGTCGGACAGCACCGCGTCCGGCGGCACCAGGCCGCGCTGTTCGGCGCGGCGGCGGATGGCGGCGCGGTCCAGGCCGGCGCCGTCGTCGGACACCACCAGCACCATTTCCGAACCCTCGCGGCGCAGCGCCACGTGCACCGTGCCCTCTTCCGGCTTGCCGGCCTTGCGGCGCTCCTTCGGCGTCTCCAGGCCGTGGGCCACGGAGTTGCGCAGCAGGTGCTCCAGCGGCGCGGTCATGCGGTCCAGCACGTTGCGGTCCATTTCGCCGTGGGTGCCGGAGACCTGCAGGTTGACCTGCTTGTGGGTCTCGCCGGCGGCCTGGCGCAGCACGCGGCGCAGGCGCGGCACGATGCCCTCGAACGGCAGCATGCGCGCGCGCATCAGGCCGTCCTGCAGTTCCGAACTGACGCGCGACTGCTGTTGCAGCAGGCTGTCGTACTGGCGCGCCAGGTCGTCCAGCACGCCTTGCAGGCCGCTGATGTCGGCGGCCGACTCGGCCAGCGCGCGGCTGAGCTGTTGCAGGGTGGAGAAGCGGTCCAGTTCCAGCGGATCGAAGGTCGGGTCCTGCTTGTCCTGCTCGCGCTGGTAGCGGGCGACGATCTGCGCCTCGGTCTCCAGGTCCAGGCGGCGCAACTGGTCGTGCAGGCGGATGTTGGTGCGGTCCAGTTCGGCCATGGCGCCGCGGAACGCGCCCAACTGCTGTTCCAGGCGCGCGCGGTAGATCGCCACTTCGCCGGCGTGGTTGACCAGCCGGTCCAGCAGGTCGGCGCGCACGCGCACCTGCTCCTGCTGGCCCATCGGGAAGACGTCTTCCTCGGCGTTGGCGGCGGCGGCGGCCGCGGCCTCGGTGTCGATGGGCGCCGACAGCGGCGCCAGTTCGACCGGCGCGGTGGGGGCGGCGGGCGCGGCCGGGGCGGCCGGCAGTTCGATGCCGCGGGCGCGCGCCGTGAACTCGGCGATCATGCCCTCCGGGATGGAGACGGCGCGGCGCGCGGTGACGTGCGCCAGTTGCGTGTGCAGGGCGTCGAAGCCGCGTTCCAGCAGGCGGATCGCCGGGCGATCCAGCTCGGCGCGCTGCGCGGCGATGGATTCCAGCATCGATTCGATGGCGTGGCCCAGGTCGCCCACCGCGTGCAGGCCGGCCATGCGCGCGCCGCCCTTGAGGGTATGCAGGTCGCGCTGCAGGCTGGTGACCAGGGCGCGCTCCTCCGGCGTCTCGCGCAGCTTGGCCAGCAGGTCGTCGGAGTGGTCGAGCAGGTCGTTGCCTTCCTCGATGAAGATCTCCACCAGATCCAGGTCCAGGCCGGTGAGGTCCAGGGCTTCGCCCGGCTCCGGCTGGTCGGCGGCGGCGCTGCTCACGGCATGCTCCTCGGCCTCGTCGGAGGCGACGGCTTCCGGCCCGGTGCCGTCCCCGTCGGCCGGGACCGGTGCGAGGGCGGCGTCTTCCTCGGCGGGCGCTTCGCCCTCGGGTGTTGCTTCAGCGAAGGCTTCTGCGGTTTCGGCTTCGGCTTCGGCTTCGGCTTCGGCTTCGGTGGCTTCAGCTTCGGCGTGGGCTTCGGCTTCGGATTCCGCTTCGAGTTCGGTGCCGGTATCGGCGTCGGCGATCATGGAACCGGCATCGCCGTTGTCGGATGCCTCGGCGGATTCCAGCGCTTCCGCGGTCGCGGCAGCGCTCGTGCCTTCTTCGATGGCGGCGAGGTCGTCGTCCGACGGTGCCGATGCCGCTTCTGCATCGGACAGCGTTTCCGGAGTGGCTTCGCCGTCGGTTCCGGCAACCGCGTCCACATCTGCATCTACACGCGTATCTGCATCGACGCCGGCATCGGTTTCCGCCACGACGGCTTCGCCATCGACGGCGGTCCCGGCATCGTCCAGTCCGAGGCTTTCCTCGTCCCCGGCCAGGACCATCTGGTCCTCGTCCACGAGCGTCAGGCCGCCGGCATCGTCCAGCACCGCCAGTTCCAGCACTTCGGCGTCGAGGGTATCGCCCCCGGCCTCCACGGCTTCGGCATCGCGGCCGGCGTCGGAGTCGGCCTGCTCTTCGATGTAGATAGACGACGACTCGTCCGCCGACGGCAACGCATCGGCATCGGCAGCCAGCGCTTCGGCCGCCTCTTCGCCCGCTTCGATGGCGTCTTCGCCTGCGAACGCATCACCAGCCGTTCCGGCAATGGCGCCTTCGGGGGTCGCGGCCAGCGAAATTTCTTCGGGCGAAGCGGACGGTGCGGATGCGTCGAACGACGACGCGTCGATGCCAGTCGCTGCGGACTGCGCATTGAACCCAGCATCGGTAGGCACCGCGTCTTCCGGCGTCGGTCCGCCCACGTCGCCTTCATGCGCATGCGAACGCGGCACGATGCGGTAGTCGATGTCGTAGAAGGTCACGCCTTCCGCCGAAGCCGGCGGCGCCGCATCGGACGCGGCGGACGGCGCTTCGGCATCAACCAATGTTTCCCCGGCCACAGCGGCGTCGCTGAGGCCGGCGGCGCCTTCGTCCAGGTAGGCGGACAGGTCCAGCGCCGACAGTTCCGCATCGATCGGGGCGACCGGCGGCGGCGTGCCGCCGGTGGTCTGCTCCACGTAGGTGGACTGGCGCGCGTCGTCGACGATGTGCACCTGCTGGCGCAGGTCGGGCAGGCTGTCGCGCAGGTCGGCCAGACGGCCGGCCAGGGCGGTGAACGCGGGGATGCGCGGCGACGGCGCCAGCAACGCGGCCACGCTGCGACGGATGGCCTGGGCGGTGTCCGCCAGCGCGGCCACGCCTTCGGGCGAGGGCGTCTGGCCGGCGGCGAGCAGGCGCTTGACGTACTGCTCGGCCGGCGCGGTGACGCCGGTGATCTCCGGCACGTCGGCCATCGCCAGCGCGCCGTTCATGGTGTGCATGGCGCGCAGCAGTTCTTCGCTCGCCGGCTGCGGCTGCACCTGCGCCTCGAGCAGCCAGGTGTCGACCGTGTCGAGGTGGTTGTCGACCTCGGCTTCCAGGATTTCGCGCAGCACCGCGTCCACCGAGGCGGGGGTGCCTTCCGGTTCGGCGTCGTAGGGAACGGCGGGCGTTTCGTCGCGGGCCGCCGGCGCGGCGACCACGGGCGCTTCGGCGATCTCGGCGTCGATCCCGCCCTCCGGCCGCGCCGCGGGCTCGTCGCTGTAGTGCGCTTCTTCGCCGGCGGCCAGGCGGTCGGCCACGTCCTGCAAGCCGGCCAGGTCGGCGGTCACCGGTCCCTGCCCGCGCAGGGCGGCGTTGAGCTGCGGCAGCGCATCACAGGCCTGGGCCAGCAGCGCCTCTATCGCCGGCGTGGGTTCGCGCGTGCGGTCGAGCACTCGGTTGAGCATGTTCTCGACCTTCCAACTGAACTCGCCCAGGGTCTTGGCGCCGACCAGGCGGCCGCTGCCCTTGAGCGTGTGGAACACGCGGCGGATCGGGCGCAGGCGGTCCAGTTCTTCGGGATTGGCGCGCCAGGCCGGCAGCAACTGCTGCAGGTTCTGGATCTCTTCGTCGAACTCTTCCAGGAAGACGTCGCGGATCTCGTCGTCGATGTCGCTGGAATCGCCGTCGAAGCCGCCCGCCATCGGTTCCGCAGGCCGCGCCGTGACCTCGGCAACCGCATGGCGCAGGTCGGGCACGGACTCGGCGGCGGGTTCCGGACCCGGTTCCGCGGCCGGCGCGGCGGCAGCGACGGCTTCCTCCGCGATGTCGACGGCATCGGCGGCATCCACGACGTCATCGGCATCGGCGCTCTGCGGCGGTGCGGCCGGGGCCGCGGTTTCCGGCGCCGGCGGCGCAGCCGCTTCCTCGAAGCCCACCGGGTCGAACGGATTGTGCGAAGCCGCCACAGCGGACGGCGCGGCGGCTTCCAGCGGCGACAGCGACAGCGCGCTGAAATCGATGGCGGCCGGTGCGGCGGCTTCCGGTGCGGCGGCGGTCACTTCCGCTTCCGCTTCCGCGGGCGCGGCGGCGGCCGGCTCGGCCGGCGCTGCCTCCACGGCCGCTTCCTCGGCCGGCAGCGGCCAGTAGCGCAGCGTTTCCAGGCTGCCGCGGGTGATCTCGAGGATGTCCTCGCGGTTGGGGCGGCGCTCGCGCAGCGCTTCCAGGTAGTACTCCAGGCTGGCCATCGCGTCGGCCAGCGTGTCGAGCTGCTGGCCGCCGGGCACGCGCTTCTTGCCGATCAGTTCGCCGCTGACGTAGCGGCGCACGCCGACGACGTAGTCGCCGGCCTGCGCCAGTTCCAGCATGCGCAGCGCGCCGGCCACTTCGTCCAGCAGGCGCGGGACCTCGGCCAGTTCGGCGTGGTCCCAGTTGGTCTCGATGAAGGCGATGAAGCGCTCGCGCGCGCCGGCGAAGTTGATGATGGCTTCCTGCGCCAGCACTTCGACCGTGCGCTGCGATTCGGCCGCGCTCGGATCGGCGACGGCGCCGTCGCCGCCCAGCCGGTCGACCTGGTCGTCCAGCGAGGCGTCCACGTACAGCAGCGCGCCGGCCACGTCGAGCAGCGTGCCCTCGTCGGCCGGGCGGTGGCCGGCCGCCACTTCGCGCAGGGTGTCGCGCTGCTGCAGCACCACGTCGCGCGCCATGCCCAGGCCCATCATGCCCAGGGTGTCGGCGACGTTGCCCAGCTCGGCGACCTGCGGCTCCAGTTCCTGCGCGTCGCTGTGGGTGCGCAGGTGCAGGTCCAGCGCGTCCTTGACCCGCAGCAGTTCTTCCTTCACCGCGTTGCCGACCGTGTCCAGCAGTTCGCGGTTGCGGCCGCTCAGGCTGCTGCGCGCATGGTCGATCTCGGCCTCGCTGGGCGCGGCGGCGTCGGGCTGCACGCCCGGCGGGAACAGCATGCTCTCGTTGATGCCGGCGGCGCCGCGCGCGGCGCGGATCTCGTTGAGCAGGGGCAGCAGGACGATGGGGATGTCGCGGTGGCCTTCCTGCAGGCGTTCCAGGTAGTCCGGCAGCAGCACCACGCCGCGCATCAGGGTGGCGCAGGCCTCCTCGCGGTCGGCGGTGGCGCCGTCCTGCAGCGCCTTGGACAGCAGTTCCAGTTCCTCGGCCACCATCGCCGGGGCGTACAGCTCCACCATGCGCAGCGTGCCCTGCACCTGGTGCAGGTAGCCGGCGCAGAAGCGCATGCGGCCGGTGTCGGCGGGGCTTTCGACGAAGGCCTCGATCTCCTGCCGCGCCAGCCGCAGGGTCTCGTCCAGCTCGGGCTTCACCCAGCCGAGCACGGCGTGGCTCATGGCTTCGCGCAGCGCGCTCATGCACGGCCTCCGGTGGCGGCGCGGAGGCCGGCGGCCTCGCGCGGCGGTTGGGCGGCGGGGATCAGGGCGTTCATGCGGCGGTCCCCGTGCTCAACCCGGCAGCTTGAAGTCGGCGACCGAGCGGCGCAGGTCCGAGGCCAGTTGCGCCAGGTGGCCGATGGATTCGGCGGTCTGCCCGGCGCCCAGCGAGGTCTGCGAGGTGATCTGGCGGATCACGCCCATGGTCTGGGTGATGTCCTGCGCGGCGGAGGACTGCTGCTGCGCGGCGCTGGAGATGTTGCGGATGAGGTTGTTGAGGTCGTGGGACACGCGCTCGATCTCGCCCAGCGCGGTGCCGGCGTCCTCGGCCAGGCGGGCGCCGGACACCACTTCGGCGGTGGTCTGCTCCATCGAGCTGACCGCCTCGTTGGTGTCGGCCTGGATGGTCTGCACCAGCGATTCGATGCGGCGGGTCGCCAGCGAAGTGCGTTCGGCCAGGCGCTGCACTTCGTCGGCCACCACCGCGAAACCGCGGCCCGCTTCGCCGGCCGAAGCCGCCTGCACGGCCGCGTTGAGCGCCAGGATGTTGGTCTGCTCGGAAATGTCGTTGATCAGTTCCACCACCGAGCCGATCTCCTGCGAGGACTCGCCCAGGCGCTTGATGCGCTTGGAGGTCTCCTGGATCTGGTCGCGGATCTGGTCCATGCCGCGGATGGTCTCGCGCACCACGCCGGCGCCCTCGGTGGCGATCTGCACCGAGCGCTGCGCCACTTCGGCCGACTCGGTGGAGTTCTTCGACACCTGGTCGATGCTGGTGGCGATCTCGCTGATGCGGTCGGAGGCGGTGGTAATCTGGTCGGCCTGGTGGCCGGCGGCCTCGGCCAGTTGCAGCGCGGTGGCCTGGGTTTCCTGGGTCGAGGCCGCCACCTGCACCGAGGTGTCGTTGATCGTGGTCACCAGGTTGCGCAACTCGTCCACGGCGTAGTTGATGGCGTCGGCGATGGCGCCGGTCATGTCCTCGGTCACCGAGGCCTTCACGGTCAGGTCGCCTTCGCCGAGCGAGGAGATTTCGTCCAGCAGCCGCATGATCGCCTGCTGGTTGCGGCTGTTGTATTCCACCTGGGTCTGGTAGCGCACTTCCTGCTCGCGCTGGCGGGTACGGTACAGCGACAGCAGCAGGCCGACGATGGACACCAGCGCCGCGGCGCCGGAGGTGATGCCCAGCCAGAAGTTGGGGAACAGGCGGGTGTCGCGCACCGAGCCGAACGCCGAGAACGCCTGGAACAGGTTGGTGCTGTCCTGGAGCATCTGGCCGGAGCCGTTGGTCAGCGCGGCGGCGGCGGACTGCGCGGCGAACAGGTTGCGCGAGCTGGCCAGGATGGCGTCCAGGTCCTTCTTCATCGTGGCCCACAGCGCCTGCGACTGGTCCAGCGCGGCCAGCGCGCCGGCGTTGCGCACGGGGGCGATGCCCAGGTCGGGGTTGCCGTTGCGCAGGCCCTCGATCACCTGGCCGAACAGTACGGCGTCGCGGCCCAGCGCGTCGCCCGCGGTGGCGGCGCCGGCGCCGCCGGCGCGGATCTCGGTCACGCGGCGGGCCATGGTGCCGGCCAGCACGACCTGCTGCAACGCGCTGTAGATCTGCGAGGACGGCGCGCCGCCGGCGGACATGGCGCGCACCACTTCGTTCAACTGCGCCTGCAACTGCGGCACCTGGGTGGCGAAGCGGTCGGCGTTGCCGGCCAGCGCCAGCACCGCGGCCTCGGAGGCGACGATCTGGTCGGCGTTCTTGCCCAACGGGCTCCAGGTGGCGGTCAGCTTGGCCAGCGGGCCGGAGATGTTGCCCTCGTTGCCATAACTGCTCTGCAGGTAGAGCACGGTCGATTCGATCGCCTGCTTGGTCTCCTTGAACGTCTTGAACGCCTCGGCGTTGCCGGCCACCGCTTCGCGGCCCTGGTTGGCCAACTGCTGCGACAGCACGCGCATGTCCGACGCCCCGGTGCTGGCGCCGGACAGGCGGCTGCCCTTGTAAGTCGAAACGCCGGTGTTGGCGCCGAAGACCAGCACCGACAGCGCCAGCAACAGCAACCAGAAGTTGTTGCCGAAACTGCCGATCTTGCCGGCGCTAGGAGAATCCGTCGCAGTGCTCATCGCTCAACCCCTGGAAATGGTACGTACGGCCGCGTTCAGAGCGCGGCCTGACGGAACTCGGGCGTGCGCGCGAGCAACCCCAGCGCAAACACGCCCCAATGCTGATCGTCGCCGGCAAAGGCGCGATCGATGAAATGCCCGTAGCGACCGTCCGCCAGGTCCCCCGGCTCGACCTGCTGCGACTCGTGGAAGCTGCGCTGGCCGTACAGTTCGTCGATGGTCAGCGCCACGTCGCCGCCGGCCTGGCGCATCACCAGCACGCGCTGGCCTTCGTGCAGCACGGTGCGCTCGCCTTCGAGGAACTGCTTGAGGTCCACCACCGGGAACAGGTTGCCGCGCAGGTTGCCGATCCCCAGCAGCCACGGCTGCGCGCCAGGCACCGGCGTGACCGGCGGCATCGGCACGATCTCGACCACCTCGCCGAAACCGGAGATCAGGCGACGCCTGCCCACCCGGTAGCCCACGCCGCGGTACTGGTCGCGGCCGATATCGCGCGCCGGCTGCGCCACGGCGTGCGCCAGGCTGCGGCGCTCGTATTCGGCCAGCGTGTCGAACGGTGTGCGGATCATCGCCCGCCCCCTGTGCACTCGTTGCGGAAGGTCGCCACGGCGCCAGCCCCTCAGGCGCTGACGTGGGCGCGGATGGCGTCGAGGAGTTCCTCGCGCGTGAACGGCTTGGTCAGGTACTGCTCCGAGCCGACGATGCGTCCGCGCGCCTTGTCGAACAGGCTGTCCTTGGACGAGAGCATGATGACCGGCGTGGACTTGAACACCTGGTTGTTCTTGATCAGCGCGCAGGTCTGGTAGCCGTCCAGGCGCGGCATCATGATGTCCACGAAGATGATCTGCGGCTGCTGGTCGGCGATCTTGGCCAAAGCCTCGAAGCCGTCGGTCGCGGTCACCACCTCGCAACCCTCGCGCTTGAGCAGGGTTTCCGCGGTGCGGCGGATGGTTTTCGAGTCATCGATCACCATGACCCTGAGGCCGTTGAGTCCCCCGGCCTGGCCTTCATTCTGCGTCATTACCTGAGTTCCCCGTGCGCGCGGCGCTTCATAGACGGACCGGCCCCGCTGCGTTGCTACTTATATCCCAATCCCGGCGCGCAGTGTCAAGACGCGCTCCCGGCCGCGCCGCCGCGGCCATGCATCATGTGAACTGTGCCGCAATTTGCCGCGCGCGGCCGATGCGCGGCCCGCGCCTGCGCTCCGCGGTCGCATCCACGCCGGCCTGTTAACATCGCCGCGTCTCCCGCAAGACCATCCCCCATGCCGCTGGACGTCGTCGTCGTCATGGACCCCATCGGGTCCATCAAGATCGCCAAGGACACCACCTTCGCCATGCTGCTGGAAGCCCAGCGGCGCGGCCACCGCCTGCACTACGTGGTGCCGGGGCGGCTGGCGCTGCGCGACGGCCGCGCCTGCGCGCAGGTCGCGCCGCTGGCGGTGAAGGACGACAAGGCCGGCTGGTTCACGCTCGGCCAGCCGCGCATGCTGGACTTCGGCCCGGGCCAGGCGGTGCTGATGCGGCGCGACCCGCCGGTGGACGAGCAGTACCTGTACGACACCCACGTGCTGGGCATCGCCCAGCAGGCTGGCGCGCTGATCGTCAACGACCCGCAGGGCCTGCGCGACTACAACGAGAAGCTGGCCGCGCTGCTGTTCCCGCAGTGCTGCCCGCCCACCCTGGTCAGCCGCGACCCGGCCGCGCTCAAGGCCTTCGTCGCCGAGCATGGCGAAACGGTGCTCAAGCCGCTGGACGGCATGGGCGGGCGCTCGATCTTCCGGGTGAAGGCCGGCGACCCCAACACCAACGTGATCCTGGAGACCCTGGTCGGCGACGGCCGGCTGACCCTGGCGCAGCGCTTCATCCCCGGGATCAGGGACGGCGACAAGCGCGTGCTGCTGGTGGACGGCGAGCCGGTGGACTACGCGCTGGCGCGCATCCCGCAGGGCGACGAGTTCCGCGGCAACCTGGCCGCCGGCGGCCGCGGCGAGGGCCGCCCGCTGAGCGAGCGCGACCGCTGGATCGCCGCCCAGGTCGGGCCGGAGATGAAGCGGCGCGGCATGCTGTTCGTCGGCCTGGACGTGATCGGCGACTACCTGACCGAGGTCAACGTCACCAGCCCCACCTGCGTGCGCGAGCTGGACGCGCAGTTCGGCCTGAACATCGCCGGCCTGCTGTTCGACGCGATCGAAGCCCGCATGCCCGGGGCATGACCGCCATCGATCTCGGCCCGGCCTCCTGCTCCCGCGGAAAGGCGGGCGAACGCGCGGCGGCCTTCACGGCGCGCGCGCGCTGCGGATTCCGCCCGGCCCTCGCCCTTCGTGCGCGCCGGTCGCCCTCGGGCACGGGGCACTAGCATGTCCGCGGTGCCCGTCGCCCCGCCGAAGATCGGCGCCAACGAACGCCTCGGCGCCACCCTGGCCCTGTCGCTGATCGTGCACGGGCTGCTGGTGCTGGGCGTGGGCTTCGCCCTGGACGACGCGGCGCCGGTGGTGCCCACGCTGGACGTGATCCTCAGCCAGACCAGCACGCCGCTGACGCCGAAGGAAGCCGACTTCCTGGCCGCCGCCAACCAGCAGGGCGGCGGCGAGCACGACCAGGCCAGGCGCCCGCGCGACAACCAGGCCGGCTGGATCCCGCAGCCGGACACCGGCCTGGCGCCGCAGCCGCTGCGCGCGCAGACCACCGCGCCGGCGCCGCCGCCGGAAACCCGCGTGGTCACCACCCGCGCCGCCGACGCGCCTGCGCCCGTGCCGGAAACGCGCCCGCAGCCGGACCAGCCCGAACTGCCGCAGGGCGAACAGAAGGTGCAGCGCGACGCCGAGATGGCGCGGCTGGCGGCGGAATACCACCTGCGCTCGGAGCTGTACGCCAAGCGGCCCAAGCGCAAGTTCGTCTCGGCCAGCACCAAGGAATACGTCTACGCCAACTACCTGCGTGCCTGGGTGGACCGCGCCGAGCGCGTGGGCAACCTCAACTACCCGGACGAGGCGCGGCGCAAGCGCCTGGCCGGCATCCTGGTGATCAGCGTGGCGGTACGCCGCGACGGCAGCGTGGAGCAGACCCGCATCATCCAGTCCAGCGGCATCCCGCTGCTGGATTCCACCGCGCTGCGCATCGTGCGGCTGGCCGAGCCCTTCCCGCCGCTGCCGGAAACCAGCGAGAACGTCGACATCCTGCACGTCACCCGCACCTGGCGCTTCCTGCCGGGCGGCGAAGTGCGCGACGAATAGCGCCGGGACACACGCCGGGACACGGCCACCCGATCCCGCCGCCGTGCACGGCGCGGGCGCGAAGAACAAGGAAGGGGGCACTACGGAGACCCGGCCGTGGCGGCAACGCGCCGCATCGCAGGGTTCCGCACATTCTACGCCCGCCGCGAAGGCAGCGTCCATGCAACGGCGCAATGCGTCGCGCGCTCAGTTCGTCCATGCTCGACCCTGACAGCGGCCGTGCCGGCACTCCACGGACGGTCGCGCCTACCCTCGCCTCCACCTTCGCACGGGACCCACGATGCCTGCTTCCGGAACCAGGAAAACCGCCTCCACACGCAAATCCACGTCCACCCCCGCCTCCGCTCCGCGCAGGAAAGGCCCGCGCCAAGACGCCCGCGCGCGCCCGGTCGCCGGCGGCGACGTGGACCCGGTCGGATCGCCGCAGGCGCTGGAACGCGCCCGGGCCGACCGCGCCACCGGCGCCGCGCAGGAACGGCTGGCATCCTCGGTGATCCAGGTGATCGACGGCGACGGCGAGCGCGAGCGGCGCGCCAAGGAACTGCGCGCACTGATCGAAAGCGCCGACGAAGAGGACCGGCGCGCCCTGCGCCGCACCCTGAGCGAGCGCCTGGGCGAGGCAACCCTGCCCAGGACCGATCCCGACGAGGAGCTGGCCAAGGGCTGGCGCGACGGCGCCTATCCGTACCGCAACCTGCTGCGCCGCTCCACCTACGAGAAGGAGAAGTTCCGCCTGCAGGTGGAACTGCTGAAGCTGCAGGCCTGGGTGAAGGACACCCGCCAGCGCGTGGTCATCCTGTTCGAGGGCCGCGACGCCGCCGGCAAGGGCGGCGCCATCAAGCGCTTCATGGAGCACCTCAACCCGCGCGGCGCGCGCGTGGTGGCGCTGGAGAAGCCCACCGAGACCGAGCGCGGCCAATGGTATTTCCAGCGCTACGTGCAGCACCTGCCCAGCCACGGCGAGATCGTGCTGTTCGACCGCAGTTGGTACAACCGCGCCGGCGTGGAGCGGGTGATGGGCTTCTGCAGCGACGAGGAGTACCACGAGTTCATGCGCCAGGTGCCGCAGTTCGAGCGCCACCTGGCCGCCAGCGGCATCCACGTGATCAAGTTCTGGTTCAGCGTGAGCCGCGAGGAACAGCGCCGCCGCTTCAAGGAGCGCCGCGCGCATCCGCTCAAGCAGTGGAAGCTCAGCCCGATCGACATGGCCTCGCTGGACAAGTGGGACGACTACACCCGCGCCAAGGAAGCGATGTTCTTCGAGACCGACACCGCCGACGTGCCGTGGACCGTGGTCAAGAGCGACTGCAAGAAGCGCGCGCGCCTCAACGCGATGCGCTACGTGCTGCGCAAGCTGCCCTACGCCAACCGCGACCTGGAAAAGATCGGCAAGCTGGACCCGCTGATCGTCGGCCGCGCGCACGTGGTGTACGAGCGCGGCGAGAACCCCAACAGCCTGTAACCCTGACGCCGCGCGCGGCGGGCGCGGGCGGTCAGCGCGCCTGCCGCAGCGCCTTCTGCTCGTCCAGCTTCAGCGCGACGTTGTTGCGCAGGTAGGCGGGCTCGACCCGCTCCGGCGCCACCGCCTCGCCGCGCGCATGCGCCTGCACGGCCAGCCGGGCCAGGTCGGCGGCGTGCGGCAGGGCCGCGGGATCGACGTACGCCAGGCGGTCGTGCAGGCGCGTGCGCAGCACGCCGTCGCCGGCGGCGAAGCCGGTGCCCACGCCCAGCCAGCCGCGGGCCTCGCCGGCCAGCACGTAGTCGGCCGGCGCGACCACGGTCTCCGCCGAAGTGGCGCACAGGCGGTCGCCGTCGCGCAGGAAGGTGGCGGCGTAGATCTCGCCCATGCGCGCGTCGATGGCGGCGAGGATGGGCTGTTCCTCCACGCCCGCGCAGCCGCCCTCGCCGGCCAGCGGTTGCGCGGCCGGCGCGCCCGCGGCCAGCACCGCCAGGGTGGAGACCGGCAGCAGCGGGCGGTCCAGCGCCAGCGCGATGCCCTGCGCCAGTGCGATGGCCAGGCGCACGCCGGTGAACGCACCGGGACCGCGGCCCAGCGCCACCGCGTCGAGCTGCGCGCGCGCGATACCGGCCTCGGCCAGCAGTTGCTCGGCCCACGGCAGCGCCAGTTCGGCATGGCGGCGCGGCGCCAGTTCGAAGCGCTCGCGCACGTCGCCGTCGATGTAGACGGCGACGGAACAGGCTTCGGTGGCGGTTTCGAAGGCGAGCAGCTTCATGGGGTGAGGGGTGAGGGGTGAGGGGTGAGGAGGAAGCTTACCGGGGCGGCTTCAGAAGCGCGCGTCGGCGAACCAGTCGTCGGCGGCGGGCGGCGGCGCGGGTTCTTCCTCGACCTGCGCGCCGAAGAACCGCTGCACGTCCTGCACGCGCTGCGTGCGCGCGAACGGCGGCAGCGAATCCAGGAACACCCGGCCGTAGGGCTTGCCGGTGAGGCGCGGGTCGCACAGCACCAGCACGCCGCGGTCGGTCTCGCTGCGGATCAGCCGGCCCACGCCCTGCTTGAGCGCGATCACCGCCTGCGGCAACTGCTCGTCGCGGAAGGGATTGCCGCCGGAACGCCGCACCGCGTCCAGCCGCGCCTCGAACACCGGGTCGTCCGGCGCGGCGAACGGCAGCTTGTCCACCACCACCACGCTCAGCGCGTCGCCGACCACGTCCACGCCCTCGCGGAAGCTGGCCGCGCCCAGCAGCACGCCGTTGCCGGATTCGCGGAAGCGTTGCAGCAGGACGGCGCGCGGCGCCTCGCCCTGCACGAACAGCGGCCACGGCCCGCCGCGCAGCGCGTCGGCGGCTTCGCGCAATGCGCGGTGCGAGGCGAACAGCAGGAAGGCGCGCCCGGCGGAGGCGTGCAGCACCGGTTGCAGGGTGCGGATCAGCGCGGCGCCGTAGCCCGGCGCGTTGGGTTCCGGCAGCCCGGACGGCAGGTAGCACAGCGCCTGCCGCGGCCAGTCGAACGGGCTGGGTTGCAGCAGCGTGGGCGGATCGTCCAGGCCCAGCCGCTGCGCGAAGTGGTCGAAATGCCCGCCGACCGCCAGCGTGGCCGAGGTGAACACCCAGGCCGCGCGCGACTGCTCGCGGTGCTGCCGCAGCGGGCCGGACACGTCCAGCGGCGTGCGCTGGCAGCGGAAGCCGCGGGCGGTCAACTCGTACCACAGCACGTCGGCGGCGTCGGTATCGGCGGCCACGGGCGATGCGGGCGGCGCGACCGCGGTCGCGCCTTCGCCGGGCGCTCCGCCCTGCCCGGCCGCGGGTCCGACGTCGTCGTGCCAGCGCGCCAGCCGCGCGGCGAATTCAGTCGCGCGCGCGGCGCAGGCTTCCATGCCGATCGAGCCCTCCACCAGCGGCGCCAGCGCGTCGGAAAGCCCGTCCAGCGCGCCGGCCAGCGCATCGAAGCCCTCGGCCACGCCGGGCTTGCCCAGCAGGCGCTCGCGGGTGCCGCGCGCCGGCAGCCCGTCCATGGCCGCGCGCAGTTCGCGCAGCGCCTGCTCCAGCGCGCGCACCGGCGCCTGCAACGCGGCCAGCGCACCGGCCACGTCCTTGCATTCGGCCAGGCAGTCGCGCGCCAGTTCCTGCAAGGGGCGCATGCCGAAGCCTTCGCCGAAGAAATTGGCGGCCAGCTCCGGCAACTGGTGCGCTTCGTCGATCACGAACGCCTGCGCGCCCGGCAGGATTTCGCCGAAGCCCTCCTGCTTCAGCGCCAGGTCGGCCAGCAGCAGGTGGTGGTTGACCACCACGATGTCCGCGGCCTGCGCGCGCTGCCGCGCCTGCACCACGAAGCAGTCGTCCCAGAACGGGCAGTCGCTGCCCAGGCAATTGTCGATGGTGGAGGTGACCAGCGGCAGCAGCGGCGAGTCTTCCGGCAGCGCGGCCAGCTCGGCCATATCGCCAAAGTGGGTGCGTCCGCTCCAGGCCACGATGCGCTGGAACTGGTCGACCTGCTCGCGGCTGGTGAAGGTGTTCCTGAGCAGCGCCGGCTCGCCCTTGGCCTGTTGCAGACGGTAGCGGCACAGGTAGTTGGCGCGGCCCTTCAGCAGCGCCGACTTCAGGCCCGCCACGCCCAGCGCGTCGCGCACGCGCGGCAGGTCGCGGTGGTAGAGCTGGTCCTGCAACGCGCGGGTGCCGGTGGAGACGATGGTCTTGAGCCCGGACAGCAGCGCCGGCACCAGGTAGGCGTAGGTCTTGCCGGTGCCGGTGCCGGCCTCGGCCAGCAGCACGTCGCGGGCGTCGAAGGCGTCGGCGATGGCGGCAGTCAGGCGCTGCTGGGCCTCGCGCGGCGCGAAGGCATCCAGGCGCTGTGCGAGCGCACCGCCTTCGCTGAGGGCTTCACGGCTGGCCTGGGCGAGCTGGCTCATGGCGTCCTGCACCGCGCGCGGCGGCCGGCGCCTGCGCGGGGCAGGAACGCCGGCGGCGCGCGCCGCGTCACATCCTCTCGATCACCGGCACCGTGCAGGCATCGCGGCGGCGGCCGGCCTCGTCGATGGCCTGGTCCAGCGCGGCCAGCCCGGCCGCCTGCTCGGCGGCCTGGTCCGGCGTCTGCCGCGGCTTGGGCACCGCCGCCAGCGTGCGCCCGTGCTGGCGCACCTGGCGCAGGGTTTCCCAATGCTGGCGGCACAGCGGCCCGACCTGCGAGCCGAGGGTGAAGGCGCGCTCGGCCAGGGTGGCGGCGCGGTCGTATTCGCCCTGCAACAGCGCGACCTCGGCGCGTTCCTGCAGCACGGCCGGATCGTCGGGCACGATCAGCAGGGCCTGGTTGAGGGCGTCGGCGGCGGTGGCCACGTCGCGCGCCGCGCGCGCGCGCGCGGCCTTCTCACGC
>ERZ761602.1887-NODE-1887-length-35638-cov-11.741365_pt1 | contig 35638 bp, 34 predicted proteins | sample MGYA00512165_ERZ761602 | MGnify/ENA primary metagenome ERZ761602 (study PRJEB28899, sample SAMN02445085) | bioreactor sludge metagenome | biome: EBPR sludge; isolation source: Thorneside wastewater treatment plant | place: Australia: Brisbane, Thorneside...
GCCGCGGTGACCACCGCGGCAGCCGACGTGGCGGCGTTCATGCCGCTGTGCAACCCGGCCGCGGCGTCGGAGCGCGTGAAGCCCCTCGCCGCCCGCGAGTTCAACCCGATCACCAAGCTGCAACAGCTCCGGCTCGCGGCGCTGACGACGCCGTACAAGCAGCGTGCACTGGCCCTGACCGGCACCAAGCCGGCCGACGTGCTGGGCAACTGCGGCGGCCGCTACGGCTACGGCAGCGACTACTCGCACACCAGCGGGGTGACGACCGGCACGCTGATCTTCACCGACTACTGCACGACCGACACCGTCAGCGGCGAGCGGACCACGGTCAACGGGCGGATCGGCTTCGTCGACACGGCGACGCCGACGAGCAGCGGGCCGATCACCACGAAGCTCGAGGCCAACAGTGCCGACGGCGTGAAGGCCGTCGTGCGCGACGCGACGGGCAAGGTGCTCAGCTCCGAGACGGTGTCCTTCACCGGCTTCTCGATGACCATGGGCAACCCGGGCGGGGAACCGAGCGCGACGTCGCCGGACCGGCTGGCCGCCAGTGAGCTGAAGATCACCAACAACACGACCAGCAAGACCTACCGCCAGACCAACTGGAGCGCGAGCACGTTCACGACGGCCAGCGGCGGCGAGCAGTCGACCCTGTCGGGCCGTGGCTACCGCTCGAACGGCGACTACTACGACGTCGCGACGACGGTGCCGTTCGTCTTCGATGCCGCCGGCAACACCGTCTCCGGCACACTGAGCTTCAGCGGCGCCAACGGCAACAGTGCCGTCGTCACGCTGGTGCCGGGGGCCACGCTGCAGGCCTCGGTGACGGTGAACGGCACGCCGCTGGCGGGGTTGCCGGCCTGCAAGAAGTGACGGGGCGGCGGTGATCTTCCTGCGCAACGTGCTGCGAGCGCCGTTGCGCAACCTGCTGACGGTGCTGGGCATCGCAGCAGGCGTGGCGCTCTTTGCCGCGGTGAGCGCCATCACCGCCGACCTGCGCCAGCAGATCGGCGGTGCGATCGATGCCTACCGCTACGACGTGGTCGTCTACGAGAAGCGCGCGCCGTCGCCGTTCTCGTCGAAGATCACGGCCGCGCAGATGAGCGCGCTGCGGCAGGACTACGGCAGCCGCCTGGCGCCGCTCGTGCTGGGCACTCTCAACGAGACCTGGAGTCCCTACGCACTGGTGATCGGCGCCGAACCGGCCTTCGCCGGGCGCATCGCGCTGGTCGAAGGGCGCCAGATGCAGGCCCTGCAGGAGGAGGCGCTGCTCGGCGAACTGGCGGCGCAGCGCCTCGGCCTGCAGGTCGGCTCGTCGCTGACGATCGGAGGGAAGGGCTACCGCGTCGCCGGCATCTTCCGCAGCGGCAGCCGGATGTTCGATGGCGGCGTGATGCTCGACACGGGCCGTGCGCAGGCCTTGTTCGCCCAGGACGGCACCGAAGGCTTGTACACGCTGGCCCTGCTGCACACGGGCAGTCGCGAGCAGACGCAACGCGCGATCCGGGACGTCCAGGCCCGCCACGAGTCGATGCGCGCGATCCCCGCCACCGAGTTCGCGGGTGCCTTGCGGCTGTTCCGCGTCGTCGATGCCTTCGTCGGCACGATCGCGGTGGTGGCGCTCGTCGGCACCCTGCTGGTGGTCGGCAACACCTTGCTGATGGCCGTGGCCGAGCGCACGCGCGAGATCGGCATCCTGATGGCCGTGGGCTGGACGCCGGCGCGGGTGTTGCGCATGCTGCTGGCCGAGAGCATCGTGCTGTGCCTGGCGGGCGCGACGCTCGGCAACGGGCTGGGCCTGGCCCTGCTGCACGTGGTCAACGGCATGGAGTCGGTCGGTTTCGGATGGATCCCGCTGCGCCTGCCAGCCCCGCTGGTCGGGCTGTCGTTCGTGCTCACGCTGGCAGTGGGCGTGCTCGCACTGGCCTGGCCGGCCGTCGTGCTGTGGCGCATGCAACCCCTGGCGGCGTTGCGCCATGACTGATCGCGGGTTCGCTCGCGGCTGCCTCGCGGCCTCCGCCACGCGCCGTGGGGGCGAGTCGTGATCTTCCTGCGCAACCTGTTGCGCACCAAGGTGCGCACGGCGCTGACCCTGCTGGGCGTCACGGTGGGCAGCGGCGTGTTCGTCTGCGTGGCCTCGCTGACCCTGGACATGCAGCAGCAGTTCGCGCACTCGCAGGCGGCCTACAACACCGAGGTCATGATCAGCAGCGCCGACGCGGGCACGCCCTTGCGCTCGCGGATCACGTCGCAGGAGATCGAGCAACTGCAGGCGGCGCTGCAACGGCCGGTCTCGCCGATGCTCACCGGCCAGGTGTCGTTCGATGCCGCGGCCCGGCGGCCGCTGCTGGGCATCGACGAGCAGAGCCTGGGCATGATCCCGGTGGTCGGCGGTCGCCCGCTGCAGCCGGGGCAGCCCGAGGTGCTGATCGGCGTGCTGCTGGCCGAGTCGGCCCGCGTGCGGGTCGGCGCGACGGTTCGCCTGGGCGAGACCGAAGCCCGCGTGGCCGGCCTGTTCCGCAGCGGCAGCCGCTATGTCGATGGGGGCGTCATCGCGGGCTTGCCGCTGGCGCACCGCGTCCTGGGCCGGGCCGGCACGCCGCAGGACTTCAACCTCGCGCTGGTCCAGAGCGGCGACGAGACCGAGAGCGCGCGCATCGTCGCGCTGGTCGCGCGTCAGTTCCCGCGGCTGCGCGCGCAGCCGACGGTCGAGTTCGCCGGGATCCTGCAGATCATGCGGACGATGGAGGTGTCGTCGTGGACCGTCGCGTTCATCGCCTTGCTCGGCGCGACCATCGTGGTCGCCAACACCCTGGTCATGGTGGCCGCGGAACGCACCCGGGAACTGGGCGTGCTGATGGCCATCGGCTGGTCCCCTTGGCTGGTGCTGCGCATGCTGCTCGCCGAGGTCGCCGCGTTGTGCCTGGCGGGGACCGTGCTCGGCAATGCCGCGGCGCAGGGACTGCTGTCGCTGCTGTCGCAGGTCCACCCCGCCGGCCAGGGCTGGAACCTGCCGACGACGATCGCGCCGCAAGCCATGCTGGCGTCGGCAGCCGCCGCGCTGCTGATGGCCATCCTCGTGATGGCCTGGCCCGCGCACGTGGTCTTCCGCCTCCAACCGGCACAGGCGATGCGACATGACTGACGAACTGCTGCGCGTGCACGATGTGCGCAAGACCTACGACAAGGGGCGCGTGATCGCGCTCGACGGCGTCTCGCTGACCCTGGCAGCGGGGGAGAGCCTGGCCGTCATGGGTCCGTCGGGCTGCGGCAAGAGCAGCCTGCTGTCGCTGATCGGCCTGCTCGACGTGCCGACCTCGGGGCGCATCGAGGTGGCCGGGCAGGCCTTGGGCGAGGTCCGGGACCCCTACGCCTACCGGGCGCGCACCGTGGGCTTCATCTTCCAGGATCACCACCTGATCCCGGCGATGACCCTGCTGGAGAACGTCGAGGCGCCGATGGTGGCGCTGGGCCTGCCCCGGCGCGTGCGCCGCGAACGGGCCCTGGCGCTGCTGGAGGACATGGACCTGCTGCCGCGGGCGCATGCCCTGCCGGCCACGGTGTCGGGAGGCGAGCGCCAGCGGGCGGCCGTCGGCCGTGCGCTGGCCAACCGCCCGCGACTGCTGCTGGCCGACGAGCCCACCGGCAACCTGGACTCGGGCAACGGCCAGCGTGTCGTCGAGCTGTTCATGCGGCACGCACGCGAACAGGGCCTGGGCATCGTCATGGCCACGCACAACCCCGAGATCGCCCGTTGCTGCGACCGGCTCGTGCTCATGCGAGACGGCAGGATCGAGACACCGCCGTGACCGCCGGCAGCGCTCCCCAGGCCGCCCCGGGCATGTTCCGCCACGGCCGCTCCACCCTGGAGCTGCGCCACGGTGTCCGCTACCTTCGCCTGGCCGAGGACGACGCCTATCGCACCGGTTTCGCCTGCGGGCGCCTGCTGGTGCAGTGCGGCGAGCCTTTGCTGCGCGTGCTGGGCAACCCGCTCGTCAGGGCCGTCCTCGCGCTGCTGGACCGCGCGTGCAGCCGGCATCTGCAGCGGCTGCGCGTTCCCGAGGACTATCGCGAGGAGCTGCGCGGATGTGCCGATGCCACCGGCTTGCGCGTCGAGCACCTGTTCTTCCTGAACTTCTGCTTCGACGTGCTGAAGAAGTACGGGTTCCACTGCTCGACCTTCGCCGTCTTCACCGCGGACTCGACGCTGGTGGGGCGCAACACCGACCTGCTGCCCTTGCTGGCACGCCTGCTGCTGGCGGTCTGCCGGCCGATCGTCGTGGACGTGGCCATCCCGGGGCGGATGCGCTTCAGCCATGTCTCGGTGCCGCTGTTCGTCGGCGCCATGAACGGATTCAACGAGGCCGGCGTCGCGGTGAACTCGCACCAGATCCTGCATGCGGCCGAGAACCCGCTGGGGCGCCGGTTGGCTTCGTCACTGCTGATGCGCCTGGTGCTCGAGCGGGCTGCCAGCCTGGACGATGCACGGCGCATCGTCGCCGAGAATCTGAGCATGCGCTCGCTGAACATCGTGGTGACCTGCCGCGGCAGCCGCAGCGGGGCGGTGTTCGAGGTCCATCCCGATGGCTGCCACGTCGTGCCGCACGCCGGCAGCTTCGCCTGCACGACGCACTTCGAGAGCGATGCCATGCGGCCCTTGCACGACGGCCCCGTCACGCCCAGCCAGGTGCGCCTGGCGAGCATGCGCGCGATGCTCGACGAGATCCCCAGGCCCGATCGGCAGACGCTCATGCGATGGCTCCGGGACTGCCGCAACGGGCCCGCTCACCGGCTCAGCGGCCGCTCGGTCAGCAACCGCGGTACCTGCCAGAGCTTCGTGTTCGACCTGGACCGTCGCTGCCTGTGGGTCTCCAACGGGCGCACCGTGCCGGTGTCGTCGAGCGGCGAGTACGTGCGGGTGAGGGTCGATGCCGACGGGGCCGGGCCCTTCGATGCCGATCCGGACATGGCGCGTCACGGGGGCGGCCGCGACGCCGGGGCCGGGATCCGACCGATCGGTCCGGCCGTGCCGGCCCGCTTCGCGCCAGGGGCCACGAGGCCGTGACGGGCACCCCTGCCTTGCGTGTCTGCCTGGCCGACAGCGAGGCCGATGTGCGCGCTGCCCAGCGCCTGCGCTGGGCGGTCTTCGCCGAGGAGATGGGAGCGCGGCTGGACTCGCCCGAGCCGGGACTCGACATCGACGCGTTCGATGCGCACTGCGACCACCTGCTCGTGCGCGAGCGGCGCAGCGGCGAGGTGGTGGGCACCTATCGCCTGCTGGGGCCCGATGCCGCGCGCCGCATCGGGGGTTCCTACGGCGACCAGGCCTTCGATCTCGGACGGCTCGCGCCGATGCGCGGGCGCACCGTCGAACTCGGGCGCTCGTGCGTGCATGCGGCTTACCGGCGCGGTGCGGTCGTCCTGCTGCTGTGGATGGGTGTGGCCGAGTACATGCGGCGGCACCGCCATGACGTGCTGTTCGGCTGCGCGAGCATCCCGGTGGGCGATGGCCGCTACGACGCGGCACGCATCTGGTCCTCGCTCGTCGCCCCGCACCTGAGCGCCCCCGCGTGGTGGGTGCTGCCGCGCCGCCCCTTCCCGATGCCCGCTCTCGCCCCGCCGGAGCCGGGCGCGGCGGTCCCGATGCCGCCGCTGGTCAGGGCCTACCTGCGTGCCGGCGCCCGCGTGTGCGGCGAGCCGGCCTGGGATCCCGACTTCCACTGTGCCGACCTGCCGATGCTGCTGCCGCTGGAGCGGCTCGATCCCGCCTACGCGCGGCACTTCCTGCACGCGGCCGATGGCGGCGCCGCCACGGATCGTCGCGGCCTGCGAGGCCGGCCGGCGACGACGGTCGCTCGAGGCGAACCCGTCGCGCCGGCCGTCGCCGACGGCCTGCCGTAGCATCCGCAGATCCCTGCAACACCTCGACGCCGAAGGGCCCGCGATGATCGACTTGTACACCGCCGCGACGCCCAATGGCTGGAAGGTGTCGGTCACGCTCGAGGAACTCGGGCTGCCGTATGCCGTGCAGGCGGTCGACCTCGCCAGCGGCGAACAGAAGACCGAGCCTTTCTTGCGCCTGAACCCGAACGGCCGCATCCCGGTCATCGTCGACCGCGAGCAGGGTGACTTCACGGTGTTCGAGTCCGGCGCGATCCTGCTGTACCTGGCCGAGCGCACGGGGCGCCTGATGCCCTCCGATCCGCTCGGGCGCTCGCGGGTCGTGCAGTGGCTGATGTTCCAGATGGCCGGCGTCGGCCCGATGATGGGCCAGGCCAACGTCTTCCACCGCTACCTTCCCGAGAAGCTGCCGCTGGCGATCGAGCGCTACCAGAACGAGTCACGGCGCCTGTTCGAGGTGCTCGACCGGCGCCTGGCCGGCAGTGACTGGCTGGCCGGGGACTACTCGATCGCCGACATCGCCAACTGGTGCTGGGTGCGCACCTACCGTTGGTCGGGGGTGAGCGTCGACGGGCTGCCCCACCTGCGGCGCTGGCTCGACGCGATGAAGGAGCGCCCGGCGTGCCGGCGCGGCGTCCAGGTTCCGCACCCGGTCGACAGCCTGGTCGACGACAAGCCTGAAGCGCAGCGTTTCGCCGAGCGCGCGCGAGCGATGGTGCAGCGCTGAGTGACTGCCGCAGACGAACGTGAGGACCCGATGATCACCCTCTACGATTGCCCGACCGCCCCGAGCCCGCGCCGCGCGCGCATCCTGCTGGCCGAGAAGGGCGTGGCGCACGACACGGTCGTCGTCGATCTCGCCAAGGGAGAACAGTTCGCCGAAGCCTTCCGCGCGCTCAACCCGCAGTGCACCGTGCCGGTGCTGCGGCTGGACAACGGGCACGTGTTGACCGACAACGCGGCGATCGCCGCCTGGGCCGAGGCGAGGTTTCCCGAGCCGCCGCTGATGGGGCGCTCGCCCGAGGAGAAGGCGGACATCGCGAGCTGGAACTGGCGCGTCGAGTTCGAGGGCCTGCTGGCCATCGCCGAGGCGCTGCGCAACGCCTCGCCGGCCATGGCCGGGCGCGCCCTGCCCGGGCCGGCGGATTTCGCGCAGATCCCGGAACTCGCGCAACGCGGGCTGCGGCGCATCCAGCTGTTCCTCGACACCCTCGAGCAGCACCTCAACGGGCGCGAGACGCTGGCCGGAGAGGGGTTCAGCATCGCCGACATCACGGCGGTCGTCGCTGTGGACTTCGCGCGTGTCGTCCGGGTCAAGCCGGGCGAGCAGCACCTCAACCTGCGGCGCTGGCGCACTGCCATGGGGCAACGACCGTCCATGATGCTCTAGCCTGAGCGTCGCGGCCCGGTCTCGGGCTGCCGGACCGGTGGCCCCGACGGTCCGTGTGTGCCTGCGGAACGGTCCCGGTGCGACAGCTGCACCGGGCGGGTGCCTCGGGGCAGGGCGAGGCGTGCGCGCAACAGCCGGGGCACCGAATCGGTAACAGCCCATGTCCAGAGGGCGCGCCATCCCCCATCTCGGCGTCGCCGCGAGAGACCGGCGCGAATAAGCTGAGATCTTCGTCACGGACCCCTGCGCCATCTCTCATGCGACCGGCCCATCCCTCGCCTCCGACGCCAGCCGACGAGGGGCAGCCACTGGCCGGAGTGCCCACCGCCCGCGAGGCGGCGAACGCCGACCTGCTGCGCGACCGGCGTCGTCTGTCCCACGTCGGCCGCTACTCGCTGAAGGCGCCGCTGGGCGAGGGCATCTTCGGCGGCGTCTACGAGGCCTGGGACCCGTTGCTGTCGCGGACCGTCGCGATCCGCACGCTGCAGTTCGGCCTGAAGATCGCCTCCCGCGTCGCCGTCGACCGGCTGCTGCTCGACGCCGCCCGCGAGGCGGGCGAACTGCACCATCGGCACATCGTCGGCGTGCTCGACGCCGGGCTGTCGGCGCACGGGGTCTACATCGTGATGGAGCACCTCGCCGGGCAGGACATGGGGCGCGCCTTCGACGGCGGTTGGCGGCCGACGGTCGCCGAGGCGGTGCGCCTCGCCCGCCGGGTGGCCGACGGGCTGTCCTACGCACACGCGCGCGGCGTCGTGCACGGTGCCGTCCAGCCCGGCAATGTCTTCGTCACCCGCAGCGGACGGCCGAAGCTGCTGGACGTCGGCATCGCGCGGGTCATCGACCGCGGTCCGGTGCCCGAGCTGAGCGGCGTGCGCATCGCGCCGGCGGCATACCAGGCGCCCGAGACGCTCGATACCGGCTATAGCGACGAGCGGACCGACCTGTACTCCCTGGGCATCCTGCTCTACGAGATGCTGGCCGGGCGGCGGCCACACCGGGCCGAGTCGATCGACGTGCTGCGCCAGTCCATCGCCCAGGGACGTCACGTGCCTCTGTCCGAGTGGCGGCCGGACCTGCCGTCGGCGCTGGTGCAGCTGGTCGAGTCGGCGATGGCCGCCGAGCGCGACTCGCGGCCGGTCTCGGCACATGCGATGGCGACCGCGTTGCGCCGCTTCTCGAGCGTCGAGGACCGGGCGAGCCAGGCGGCCGCGGAGGCGAGGCGATCGGCCGCGCCGTCGGCGGCGAGCGGACGTCGTCGTCACTGGGCCGTTCGCTGGGCCTTCCCGAGCACCACCTGGTGACGAGCCGGCGCGGCTGAGGCCCGCGACAGACCCGCAGCGGCGGCGCCGTATGATCGGCGCCCCGATGGTCGAATCACCGTTCGAACCGAGCTACCGCTACGGCCTGCGCGTCTACTGGGAGGACACCGACGCCGGCGGGGTGGTGTTCTACGCCAACTACCTGAAGTTCTTCGAGCGGGCACGCACCGAGTGGCTGCGCGCGGCGGGCTTCGAGCAGCAGGCGTTGCGCCAGACGCATGGCGTGATCTTCGTCGTCACCGAGACGCAGGTGCGCTACCTGCGGCCGGCGCGCCTGGACGACTGGCTGGAGATCGGCGTGCGGCCGCGCGAGATCGGTCGGGCGACGATGACGCTGGCGCAGCAGGCGCGCCGAGGCGTTGAACTTCTCGCCGAGGGCGAGATCCGGATCGGGTGTGTCGATGCCGCGAGCCTGCGCCCGCGGCGAATACCCGCAGGCATGGTGGAACGGATTCGCGGATGACTCAGGACCTGTCGATCCTTCAGCTCGTCGTGCAGGCGAGCCTGGTGGTCAAGCTGGTGATGGGCGGATTGCTGCTGCTGTCGCTGGCGAGCTGGGCGGTGATCTTCGGCAAGCTGTTCGGGCTGCGCCGCGTGCGGTCGAGCAACGAGGCCTTCGAGCGCGAGTTCTGGTCCGGCCGCAGCCTCGTCGAGTTGCATCAGGAGGCCCGGCAGCAGCCGCCGGCGCCGATGCAGCGCATCTTCTCCAGCGGCATGAAGGAGTTCCTCAAGCTGCGCGAGCGGCGCCTGGATGCCGCGTCGCAGCTCGACGGCGCGCGCCGCGCGATGCGCGTGAGCCTGCAGCGCGAGCTCGACGTGGTCGAAAGCCACCTCAGCTTCCTCGGAACGGTCGGCTCGGTCAGCCCGTACATCGGGCTGTTCGGGACGGTGTGGGGCATCATGCACGCGTTCGTCGGCCTGTCGAACCTCCAGCAGGTGACGCTGGCCAACGTCGCGCCGGGCATCGCCGAGGCGCTCGTCGCGACCGCCATCGGCCTGTTTGCCGCGATCCCCGCGGTGATCGCCTACAACCGCTTCGCGCGGGACATCGACCGCATCGCGACGCAGCTCGAGAACTTCTCCGAGGAATTCACGAACATCCTGCAGCGCAACGCGAGTGCGCCGGCGACCGCCGCCCCCGCCGCGGCGCAGGCCCCGCCGGCCATGGTCGCCCCGAGGCGCTGACGATGCCGGCACTGCCACCCCGCGGCGCCACCCGGCGGCGCCGGGCGATCAGCGAGATCAACATGGTGCCGTTCATCGACGTGATGCTGGTGCTGCTGATCATCTTCATGGTCAGTGCGCCGCTGATCACCACGGGCATCGTCGACCTGCCCAGCGTCGGCAAGGCGCAGCAAAGGCCGCCGCGTGTGGTCGAGGTGGTGATCGGCGCCGACGAGCGCATCCGGCTGCGCGTGGACCAGCAGGACGCCGGGACGGCGACCCTCGCGCAGCTCGCCACGCGGGTGCGTGAGGCCCAGGCGGGGCTCGACGACGTGCCGGTGGTGATCAGCGCCGACCGGCAGCTGAAGTACGACAGCGTGGTGCGGGCGATGGACACGCTGCAGCGGGCCGGCATCAAGCGCGTCGGCCTGGCGGTGCGCCAAGGGGCCCCCTGATGGTGGTGGCCGCGGCCCGGTCCGCCGATGAGCTGCCGCCGCCAGCGGCGGGCACCGGCTGGACCGGCTTCACGCTGTCCCTGCTGGTGCACGGCTTGCTGCTGGCGGCGCTTGCCTGGGGCGTTCGCTGGCAGAGCGTCGACAGCGGCATCGTGGCCGCCGAGCTGTGGTCCGCCGTGCCCCAGGCCGCTCCGCCCCCGGCGGCTGTCCCGTTGTCGCCACCCCCGCCTCCTCAGCCGCCGCCCGAACGAACCCAGCGCCCTTCGCCGGCAACGATGCAGCGCGAGGCCGAGATCGCGCTAGAGAAGGCGCGCCAGCAAAAGGTCGAGCAGGATCGCCAGCGCGAGCGGCAGGCCGAGCGCGAGCGCGCCGAGAAGGAGCGCCAGCTGAAGCTCGAGCGGGAGCGGCAGGAGCGGCGCGAGAAGCAGGAGAAGGCCGAGAAGGCCGAGAGAGCCGAAAAGGCCGCGAAGGCCGAACGCGACGCGAAGACCCGTGCACAGGCCGAGGCGCGCGAGAAGGCCGCGGCCGAGCAGCGCGAGGCCAGGCAACGCGAGGAGAACCTCGCGCGCATGATGGGGCAGCTCGGCGGCAGCGGCAGCAGTTCCGCCAAGGGCGGCAGTGCGGGTGGGGGTGGCGGTGTGCCGTCGGCCGGTTACGCCGGGCGCATCGTCGCGGCGATCAAGCCGAACATCGTCTTCGCCGAGGATCTTCCCGGCAACCCGGCCGCCGAGGTCGAGGTGCGGGCAGGCCCCGCCGGGACGATCATCGGCCGCACCCTGGTGCGCAGCAGCGGGCACCCCGAGTGGGACGACGCGGTGCTGCGCGCGATCGACCGCACCGGCGCGCTGCCCAAGGACGCCGATGGCCGGGTGCCGTCCCGCCTGACGATCACCTTCCGCTACCGCGACTGATCCCGTCGCCGGACGGGCGGCTCAGGAGGCTGGACGGCGCCTCGAGTGCCGGCGGCCGATCTCGGCAGCGACGGCGCGAAGCTGGTCGGTGAGGTTCTGCCGCACCGCCAGGTGACCCACCGCGGGCGGCGGGGGCAGCCGCAGGCCGATGACCGCGCTGTAGTGCAGCCGCGTACCCGCACCCCGGCGGCGTCCTGCGGGGGGGCGCAGTTCGTAGCGCCCCTCGAAGACGTCGATCGCGCGGCGCCGCAGCACCCCGAGGTCGAAACTCAGCGCCCGCGCGACGGACAGCTTCCGCGCCTGCTGCTGGATCTCGAGCTGCACCTTCATCGTCTGCGCGAAGAGCATGAAGCGGAACTCGCCGTGCTGCTCGACGAGCAGCCGCTCGGCGCCGTCCCCTTCCCGGCGGTGCTCGAGCACGCGGCACTCCCGGATGCCCGGCATGAAACGGGGCAGCGAGGGATAGTCGGTGATCGTTTCCCAGACCGTGTGCTCGTCGGCCTGCAACTCGATCACGGCCTCGGCCTCGAAGCGCCTGCCGCTGCGGCGCACGTCCACGTTCAGTTCGTCGTCCATCGCCGCGAGCCTACCTTATCCCGTGGGCGCATGTCGTGGCATGTGGCCGCCCGCGGGTCAGCCCCGCCCGGGCACCGCGCCCGAGGCCGACCGCAGCCGCGCGACGAGGTGGTCCACCACCGCGATCGCGCGCATGCGGCCGGCCACCATCGACGGCGACGTCACGTAACGCCCGTGGATGCCGACGGCGGGCGTGCCGTCGATGCGGTAGTCCTTCCACAGCTGCGCGGAGCGGCGCGCACGCGTGACGGTGCTGAACCCGTCGAAGGCCTCGCGCCACTGGCGCCGATCGATGCCCAGCGAGGCCATCGCGTCGGCGATGCCGTCCGCGGTCGGGGACGTCAGCAGCCGCCGGTCACCCAGGATCAACTCGAAGAGCTTCGGGTGGAGCTCTTCCGCGCGGCCGAGCGCCTCCAGCGCATGGTACAGGCGGGCGTGCAGCATGCGCCCGGGCTGGTCGAAGTCCACCGGCGAGCGCACGTAGGCGATGTCGGCACCCTGGCGCTTTCGCCACGCTTCCAGCTCGGGCTCGAATCGCGCACAGTGGGGACAGCCGTACCAGAAGAAGTCGATGACCTCGATGCGCCGCCCGGCTGCCGACGGCAGTGCGGGCTTCAGCTCGCGATAGTCGATGCCCGCATCGGGAACCGCAGGCTGCGCCGGGGAGACGGCCGGCAGCACGGACAGCAGGGACAGGGCGGCGAGCGCCCGGCGACGGTCGGTCTGGGTGGTCATCGTGGTGGTGGCTCGGGTTGCGGCGATGGAACCGGTGCGGCTTGCAGGTGGATCGCTGACGGCAGGCCCGCGAACGCGCGCCCGGGACCTGCACGGCGGCCGGGCCTTGGGCGACGCCCTCGCGCGGCACGGCGACGCATTGTGACGGCACGACCGCCTGCGGGTGTCGCGGCCGGGCAGAACCCGTCCGCGAGCTCGGGAACCCGGCGCACGGGCGCGGCCGGCCGTTGGCTCCTAGGGATCCGCGGCGGCCGATGCGAGCAGGGGCGCTGCCTACAATCGAGAGCTCCAGGGGCAGGGCGCGCATGAGAGTCGAAGCTTCCATCTTCAAGGCCTACGACATCCGCGGCATCGTCGGTCGCAGCATCGACGAGGCCTTCGCCGAGCACTTGGGTCGGGCGTTTGGCACCGAGGCGCTGCTGGCCGGCGAGAAGGCGGTGGTCGTCGGGCGCGACGGACGGCTGTCCGGTCCCGCGCTGGCCGCCGCGCTGGTCCGGGGCCTCGTGTCCACCGGCCTGGACGTGGTCGACCTCGGTCCCGTGACGACGCCGATGGTCTACTACGTGGCGGCCACGCGCGGCGATCACGGCTGCCGCTCGGGGATCCAGGTCACCGGCAGCCACAACCCGAAGGACTACAACGGCTTCAAGATGGTGCTCGCGGGGCGCGCGATCCACGGCGAGGAAATCCAGAACCTGCGCCGGCGCATCGAGGCCGAGCGCTACTTCGAGGGCGCGGGCCGGGCGGCGTGCATGGACATCGTCGCCGAGTACACGCATCGCATCGCCTCCGACTGCAGGCTGGCGCGGCCGATGAAGCTCGTCGTCGACTCGGGCAACGGCATCCCGGGTGCCTCGTCGCCAGGTGTGCTGCGCGCGCTGGGCTGCGAGGTGCGGGAGTTGTACTCGGAGGTCGATGGCGACTTCCCGAACCACCATCCCGACCCGAGCCGGCCCGAGAATCTCGCCGACCTGATCCGCGCGGTGCGCACGTCCGATGCGGAACTCGGCCTCGCGTTCGACGGCGACGGCGATCGCCTGGGCATCGTCACGAAGGCTGGCCAGATCATCTACCCCGACCGGCAGATCATGCTGCTGGCCGCCGACATCCTGCAGCGTCACCCCGGCGCCGAGGTGATCTACGACGTCAAGTGCAGCCAGCGGCTCGCGCCTGTCATCCGTGCCGCCGGCGGCGTGCCGGTGATGTACAAGACCGGCCACTCGCTGATCAAGGCCAAGCTGAAGGACAGCGGGGCGCCTTTTGCGGGCGAGATGAGCGGGCACATCTTCTTCGCCGAGCGCTGGTACGGTTTCGACGATGCCACCTACACGGCTGCCCGTGTTCTCGAGATCCTGTCGCGCAGCGCCGATGCGAGCGCCGTGCTCGAGGCGCTGCCGGCGAGTCACAGCACGCCCGAGCTGAATGTCGCCTGCGCCGAGGGAGAGCCGGCGTCGGTGGTCGCCCGCTTGCAGGAGACGGCACGATTCCCCGGTGCGCAGATCACCACGATCGACGGCCTGCGCGCTGATTTCGAGGACGGCTTCGGACTGATCCGCGCCTCGAACACCACCCCGGTGCTGGTGCTGAGGTTCGAGGGGCACACCGAACGGGCCCTGCAGCGCATCGAGTCCGACTTCATGGCCGCGCTGCGTTCGGTCAAGCCCGACGCGATCATCGCCGCGCCGGCGCACTGAGGCGCGGCGCGATCCCGCCACCGCCACGCTCGTGATGCGCTTCCTGTACTCGACGCTGCTGCGGCTGGGGATTCCGCTCTACTTCGTGCGGCTGCTCGCGCGCAGCATCTCCGAACCGCTGTATCGCAGCGACCTGGCCGGCCGCCTGGGCTACGGGCGACAACAGGCGGCACGCGACTGCGTCTGGGTCCATGCGGTGTCGCTCGGCGAGACCCGCGCCGCCGAGGCCCTGGTCAAGGCGATGCGCGAGCTCGATCCCGGCATGCGCCTGCTGCTGACGCACGGCACGGCAACCGGCTGCGAGGCGGGCCGCCAGCTGATGCAGCCGGGCGACCTGCAGGCCTGGCTTCCGCTGGACACGCCGGGCGCGGTCAAGCGCTTCCTGCGGCGCCACCGGCCCAGCCTGGGCGTGCTGATGGAGACCGAGATCTGGCCGAACCTCGTGCACTATGCACGCCGCGAGCGCGTGCCGCTGGTGCTGGCCAACGCCCGCCTGAGCGAGCGCAGCCTGCGCAAGGGCGAACGCTGGCGGCGGCTGCTGCGTCCCGCCGTGGCCGGCATCGATCAGACGCTGGCTCAGACCGACGACGATGCCTATCGCCTGCGCAAGGCCGGTGCCCGCCAGGTGCGCGTGATGGGAAACCTCAAGTTCGACATGACGCCGCCGCCCAAGCTGCTGGCGCGCGGGCTCGAGTGGCGGCAGCGATTGAGCCGGCATGTCGTGATGGCGGCGAGCACGCGCAACGGCGAGGAGTGGCCCTTGCTCGAGGCCTGGATCAACGTGCCGGCGCCGCGGCCGCTGCTGCTGATCGTGCCGCGGCACCCCAACCGCTTCGACGAGGTTGCCAGGCTGGTCGAGCGCAGCGGCCTGCGCTTGCGCCGTCGCAGCGAGTTCGGCGAGAGCCCGCCGCCCGATGCCGAACTGGCCGACGTCTGGCTCGGTGATTCGGTCGCCGAGATGCCGATGTACTACGGCATGTCCGACGTGGCTCTGCTCGGTGGCAGTTTCGCCCCGCTGGGCGGCCAGAACCTCATCGAGGCCGCGGCCTGCGGGTGTCCGCTGATCATGGGACCGCACACCTTCAACTTCGCCGACGCGGCGCAGATGGCGCGTGCTGCCGGTGCCGCGCACCGCGTGCAGAGCATCCAGGAAGGCGTCAAGGCCGCCGTCGTGATGGCGACCGACCAGCGTCGCAACGACTGGGTCGAACGGGCTCTCGCCTTCGCGGCGGCCCACCGCGGCGCCGCCCGCCGCATGGCCGAGGCGGCGCTGCGCCAGCGCAACGCGGGCTCCGGCGCCGAGTCGCAGCCCTGAGGCGGCTGCCCGGCAGCGCAGCGGGTGCGGTCCGCCGCACGCGCCGCTGGCGCGCCGCGCATCGGCCGCTGCACGCGGGCCGATGACCGAAGCGGCAGGACCGTGCCGGATTGCCGGCCCTCGTTCGGGCCTGCCTCAGCGCACGAGCAGCGCGTTCAGCGGCCGGAGGTCGTCGGCTTTCAGCACGCCCGAGGCCTGGCGCAGCCGCAGGTTCGCGAGCAGCACCTCGTAGCGGGCCTTGGCCAGGTCGCGCTGCGTCGTGAACAGCTGCGTCTGCGCATTCAGCACGTCGAGGTTGACGCGCACGCCGACCCGGTAGCCGAGCTGGGTGGCCTCCAGCGCGAGCTGGGTCGAGGACTCGGCTGCCTCGAGCGCCTTGACCTGCGCCATGCCCGACTGCAGCCCGAAGAAGGCCTGGCGCGTGACCTGCGCGACCGCCCGGCGGGCGGCTTCCAGCTCGTTGCGGGACTTCTCCTCGAGGGAGACCGTTTCCTTCAGCCGGTTCTCGACGGCACCGCCGGTGTAGATCGGCCAGTTCAGCTGCACGCCCAGCGTCGCGGTCTTCGACAGGCCCGGCGTGGTGGCGAGCTTGCCCGAGGCGTCGGTCGCGCCGAGCGAGCCGACGGCATCGACGGTGGGCAGCCGGCCGGCTCGTGCCTTCTCGGTCTCGAGCTGAGCGACCTCCAGCGCCAGCCGGGCCTTCTGGATCGTCGGGTGCGCGCCTTCGCTCTGCACCACCCAGGACTCGGCGTCGGCGGGTTGCGTCGCCGGCAGCACCACGGGGCGCGCCAGGCCCTTGGGCGTGACGTTGATGCGCCCGACCAGCTGGTCCAGCGCGATGCGCTTGGTGCGCAGGTCGTTCTCGGCGGCGATCTCCTGCGCCGTCGCGAGGTCGAATCGCGCCTGGGCTTCACGCGTGTCGGTGATCGTGGCCGTGCCCACCTCGAAGTTGCGCTTGGCGGACGCCAGCTGCTCGGTGATCGCGGTCTTGGCGGCCCGGGTCGTCGTCAGCGTGTCCTGCGCGGCCAGCACATCGAAGTACGCCTGGCTGACGCGGACGATCAGGTCCTGCTCGGCGGAGGCCAGGTCGGCCCGCGCGACGGCGAGCGACTTCTGCGCCTGGGCATAGGTTGCGTCGTTGGCGCGGTTGAAAAGGGCATAGCGCGCGCCGACGCTCGCGCCGACCGAGTTCGAGCTGCCGTTCACGCGTGGCAGGTCGAGGTAGTTGGAGGTCGCGTTGCCGGTGACCGCCGCCGAAGGCCGGCGCAGCGCCTCGGCCTGCGCGGCGCGGTGTTCCGCCGATTCGGCCGATGCACGGGCGGCGAGGAAGGTGGCGTCGTAGGCGCGGGCGGCGTCGTAGAGCTCCTGCAGGCTCTGGGCCTGGACGGCCGGGGCCATGGCGGCGATCGCCAGGGTGACGGCGGCAATCAGGGGGCGGTGAGTCGGACGCATGGGAATCCTTCCGGGGTCATCAGCGGAGCAGGCCTGGCCTTGTACCGGCAGGCTGGCTCGCCGGCGCGCGCCAGGCGACGAACGGCGTGCCGGGACGGACGAAGCGCACGCACGGCGCAGGCTGGGGAGTCATGTCGGGATGCATCGGGGGTCAGAAGTGGAAACGGCTCGGTTCGCCGAAGCCCTCCAGCCGCGGAGCCACGGTGTCGAACAACTCGCTGTCGGACCAGGAGCTGTCGCTGACCCGCGTGAACAGCCGGGCGCGCATGATGGGCGGTGTCCCGACGATCGCGGCCAGCCGGCCCCCGGGCTTGAGCTGCTGCAGCAGCGACTTCGGCACCTCGGCAACCGAGCCCGACAGCAGGATCACGTCCCAAGGGCCGCCGGAGGGCAGGGCGCGCGCAGCGTCGCCGTGCACGACCCGGACCCGCGACAGGCCGGCACGCTCCAGGTTGCGACGCGCCCGCTCCGCCAGGGTCGGGTCGACCTCCACCGTGGTCACCTCGCGCGCGACATGCGCGAGAAGCGCGGCCATGAAACCCGATCCCGTGCCGATCTCGAGCACCGAGTCGCTGCGCTTGACACGCAACTCCTGCAGCAACCGCGCCTCGACCTTGGGCTCGAGCATGCAGGGCCCGTGCGGCGAGTCGAGCAGCGGGACCTGCGTGTCGACGAAGGCCAGGGCGCGATGCTTCGGCGGCACGAAATCCTCGCGCCTGACAATCGACAGCAGGTCCAGCACGGCCGGATCCAGCACCTGCCAGGGGCGGATCTGCTGCTCGATCATGTTGAAGCGAGCGAGTTCGATGTTCATGATCTGAGCGTCGGACTGTAGGGGGGCTGCGGTGGACGGAATCGGCTGAATTGGGGCCGCGCGGGCGGACGTCTTCGGGCCTCGGGATAACCCCCGCATTCTAGGGTGGCCCCTGGCGCGACCCTGACGCCGTCGGTCGCACCACCAGGCCCTCGAGCACCAGGTCGATCTGCGTGCGGATGGCCGCTTCGTCGTCCTGCGGCAACTCGCTGCGGACGGGGCAGGCGCCGATCGCGTGCTGGTGCATCGCCAGCAGCAGCGACGGCGCGATCAGCGCCGGGACGGCGTGGTCGACGGCCAGGTCCCGGAACTCGCCGCGCGCGATGCCGCGGCGCAGCGCGCCCGACAACAGCCGGTGCGTCGGCTCGATGACCTCGTTCACGTAGAACTGCGCAAGGTCCGGGAAGTTGCGCGCCTCGCCCATCACCACCTTGCAGATGCTGCCGGCCGGCGTGCGGCCCACGTGATGCCAGATCATGAGGATCAGGGTGCGCAGCAGTTCGTCGCTCGGCCCCGCGAATCCGTCGGCCAGCGCCTGACCTTCGGCAATCGGCGCGGTCAGGTAGGTGCGGATGACCGCCTTGAAGAGCTCTTCCTTGCTCGGGAAGTACAGGTACAGCGTGCCCTTCGACACGCCCGCGCGCATCGCGACCTCGCCGCTGCGTGTGGCCGCGAAGCCCTTCTCGACGAACAGATCCAGCGCGGCCTGAAGCAGTTCGTGCGGGCGCGCCTCCTTGCGCCGGCGGCGGGCCGGTCCGGCGCTGACCAGGGGTGGAGTGGTGTTCATTAATGACTGACTGGTCAGTATTATGCCCAAAGCTCGGGGGATCGGTCGATGCGGCTGCCGCAAGCGTCGCCGGGCTCCGTATGATCCGCGGCTTCTCTGAGCTACAGGGTGGCGGCACTGGACTGGACCACGCTGGCCAAGGCGGCCATCATGGGGATCGTCGAGGGACTCACGGAGTTCCTCCCGATCTCGTCGACCGGGCACCTGATCCTGACGGCGTCGCTGCTGGACTTCACCGGCGAGACGGCGAAGGTCTTCGACGTCGCGATCCAGAGCGGCGCGATGCTGTCGGTGATCTGGGAGTACCGCGCGCGGCTCAAGCGCACCGTGACCGGCATCGGTCACGATCCGGTAGCGCGCCGGTTTGCGCTGAACGTGCTGATCGCGTTCATCCCCGCTGTCGTGCTGGGCCTGCTGCTGGGCGGACTGGTCAAGCAGCACCTGTTCCACCCGGTGCCGGTGGCCACGGCCTTCGTCGTCGGAGGCCTCGTGATCCTGTGGGTCGAGCGACGTCACAAGCGCCTGTACGGCGCGCTCGACACGGCCGGCCAGCGTCATGCGCGGGTCGAGACGGTCGACGACATCACGCACCTGGACGCGCTCAAGGTCGGCCTGCTGCAGTGCCTCGCGCTGATCCCGGGCACGAGCCGCTCGGGCGCGACGATCATCGGTGCGATCGTGCTGGGTTTCTCGCGCAAGGCCGCCACCGAGTTCAGCTTCTACCTGGGCATCCCGACCCTGATGGGCGCAGGCGCGTACTCGGTGCTCAAGCACCGCGAGCTCCTGCGCTGGGAGGACCTGCCGGTCTTCGCCGTGGGCACGGTGGTCTCGTTCTTCGCCGCACTCCTGTGCATCCGCTGGCTGATCCGCTACGTCTCGACGCACGACTTCGTGCCCTTCGCCTGGTACCGCATCGTCTTCGGCGGCATCGTGCTGCTGACGGCCTACACCGGCTGGGTCAACTGGAGCGCTTGAGGACAGCGTGACGCTTGCCGGCCCGGGCGGTCCCGGGCCGGTCAGCGCCGGCGGAACAGCAGGTCGCGAACGCCGTGACCGAGTCGCAGCCCGCGGCGCTCGAACCGGGTCGGGGGGCGCCACTCGGGCCGCTCGGCGAAGCCATCGGCCGTGTTGGCCAGCAGCGGCTCCGCCGACAGGACCTGCAGCATCTGCTGCGCGTAGGGCTCCCAGTCGGTCGCGCAATGCAGGTACCCGCCAGGCGCGAGCCGGCTGGCGAGCAAGGCGGCGAACGGCGGCTGGATCAGGCGACGCTTGTGATGGCGCGTCTTGTGCCAGGGATCCGGGAAGTACAGGTGCACGCCGGCCAGCGAGGCCGCCGCGACCATACCCTCCAGAACCTCGACGGCATCGTGTTGCACGATGCGCACGTTGCTCAGGTCCAGCCGTTCGATGTGCTGCAGCAGCGAACCCACGCCGGGCGGGTGGACCTCGACACCGACGAAGTCGGTCTGCCGCTGGGCGGCGGCGATCGCGGCGGTCGCGTCGCCCATGCCGAAGCCGATCTCGAGCACGAGCGGCGCCTCGCGGCCGAAGGCGGCGGCCCAGTCCGGAGGCGTTGGGGCGAAGGGCAGGACGAAGAGAGGCGCCAGTTCGCGCAGCGCGCGTTGCTGCCCGCTGCCCATGCGGCCACCGCGGACGACGAAGCTGCGGATGCGGCGGCGATGTTCGGCTTCCGGGGCATCCATCGGCGTGGCATTCTGCCGCCGATCGTGCGCGCCACGCCCCGTCGGGGCAGGGCCGGATCGCGTAAACTGCCCGGCACGCGGGTGTAGTTCAATGGTAGAACGGCAGCTTCCCAAGCTTCATACGAGGGTTCGATTCCCTTCACCCGCTCCAGATCCGGTCCAGGGCCCTTCGCGGGCCCTGTGCACTTGAGCGTCGTGCCGCAGGGGCGGCAGTGGCCGGTGATGTGCTGAAGGTCCTGCTGGTCGGACAGGCCGAGGCGGGCTGGTCGGCGGACGGCATCGACCTGGAGACGGCAGGCGTGCTGCCGGCCAGGGTCGATCACGATGCGGTGGTGCTCGAGGCACCGGACGCCGACGCACTGCGGGCGCTGCTGCAGCGGTCCGACCTGGGGCCGCTGTGCCTGGATACGGCCGTCGTCGTCCTCGCGCCGACGGCCTCCCTGGACGATCGTCGCGCGCTGTTGCGCCTGGGCGTGCAGGACATCGTCGGCGAGGCTCAGGGTGCTGCCCTGGGGCGGGCGCTGCAGCACGCGGTCGAACGCAAGCGCGTCGAGCGCGCCTCGCGCCCGGCCTACGCCACCGATCTGGCCACCGGGCTGCCGCATGCGGCGCAACTGCTCGAGCATGCCTCGCAGCTGATCGCGCTGCGCGAGCGCGATCCGGCACCGACGGTCCTGATCGTGCTGCGCATCGAGGGGCTGGCGAGCGCGGCCCGACGCTTCGGCGATGCCGCCGCCCACGCGCTGCGACGAAAGGTCGCGGTGCGGCTGCGCACGGGGCTGCGCGCGAGCGACGTCGTGGCCGCGATCGCTCCGGATCGTTTCGCCGTGCTGCTCGGCCATGTCGAATCGCTGGCCGACGGCGAGACCGTCGTGGCCAAGCTCGTGCAGGCGCTGCACCAGCCGTTCCAGGTCGCCGGCCAGTCCTGCGCGATCGCGGTGGCCGCCGGCATGGCACGACATCCCGACGACGGTCGGGATGCGGCCGCGCTGCTGCAGCACGCGACGCGACAGGCGCAGGACGCGGCCGCGTCGGGCCGCGAGGGCTTTGCCAGCTACGCCGAGCGCGGGCCGGCGCGCGCCGCCAACGACGACGCGGGCGAAGGACTCACCTGAGGATGTCGCCGAGGCACAGGTACTTCGCCTCGACGTACTCCTCGATGCCCTGGCGGGCGCCCTCGCGTCCCAGGCCCGACTGCTTGACGCCGCCGAACGGCACCTCGGTCGTCGAGATCAGCCCGGTGTTGATGCCGACCATGCCGTACTCGAGGGCCTCGGCCACGCGGAAGATGCGCCCGATGTCGCGGCTGTAGAAGTAGCTCGCCAGCCCGAACTCCGTGGCGTTGGCCGCGGCGATGGCCTCGGCCTCGGTCTCGAAGCGGAAGACCGGCGCAACCGGCCCGAAGGTCTCCTCGCGGGCGCACATCATGTCAGCCGTCACGTGCGACAACACGGTCGGCGTGTAGAAGCGCTCGCCGATGCGCGAGCCCCCGGCGACGATCCGGGCGCCCCGGGCGACCGCATCCGCCACGTGCGCCTCGACCTTGGCCATGCCCTGGGCGTCGATCAACGGGCCCTGGCTGACGCCGGGCTCGAAGCCGTTGCCCACCCTGATGGCGCGGGCCTTCTCGGCGAGCCGCTCGACGAAGGCGTCGTACACCCCGCTCTGCACGTACAGGCGGTTCGCGCAGACGCAGGTCTGTCCGGCATTGCGGTACTTGCTGATCACCGCGCCTTCGACGGCACTGTCGAGATCGGCATCGTCGAAGACGATGAACGGCGCGTTGCCGCCGAGTTCCAGGCTCAGCTTCTTGATCGTCGGCGCACACTGCGCGGCGAGGATGCGCCCGACCTCGGTCGAACCGGTGAACGACAGGTGGCGCACGAGGTCGCTCGAGCACAGCGCCTGGCCGATCCCGACCGAGCCGGCGGCGTCGGAGGTGACCACGTTCAGCACGCCCGGCGGCAGCCCGGCGCGCAGGGCGAGCTCGGCCACGGCCAGCGCCGACAGCGGCGTCGCCTCGGCCGGCTTGACGACGACGGTGCAGCCCGCGGCGATTGCCGGCGCGACCTTGCGCGTGATCATCGCGATCGGGAAGTTCCACGGCGTGATCGCCGCGCAGACGCCCACCGGCTGCCTGATCACCAGGAAGCGCTTGCCGGCGTCGGTGGACGGAATCGTCTCGCCATAGACGCGGCGGGCCTCCTCGGCGAACCACTCGATGAAGCTCGCGCCGTAGACCACCTCGCCGCGCGCCTCGGCCAGCGGCTTGCCCTGCTCGGCGGTCATGATCCGCGCGAGGTCGTCGGCGTGCTGGTGAAGCAGCCGGAACCAGGCCATCAGGACGGCGTGGCGTTCCTTGGCGGTCCTCCCGCGCCAGCCCGGCAGCGCCGCGTCGGCTGCGCCGATCGCGGCCGTGGCGTCGGCCGGGCCGAGCCGGGCGACCTGCGCGAGCTCCAGCCCGGTGGCCGGATCGTGCACCGCGAAGCGGCTGCCGCCCGATACCCAGCGGCCGCCGATCAGGGCGTCGGTCTTCAGCAGGCTGGCGTCGGCGAGCAGCGCCAGCGGCGAGGTCTTGGTATCCATCGTGCGTCTCCTTCCGGTGTCACTGTAGCGTGGCGCCCCCCGGAGCCGGCTGGCGCCACAGCCGTCCCGTCGCTGCAACGGGACCACCGGGCGCCCGGCCTCAGGCGAGCAGCACGTTGACGATCGCGTTGCCGATGCCCATCAGCGCGGCGCCGGAGATCAGCCCGGCGCAGATCGGCTCGCAGCCCTCGACCCAGAACCGGTGACCTCGCGTGGCCGGTGTCGCATGGCGCAGGCTCATGACCCAGAAGAGCAGCGCACCGGCGAACATCGCCAGCGTGGACTCCGGCGGCAGCACGACGCCCAGCCCCACGGAAACCGAGGACAGGCCGAAGCGCCCCCGGGTGGCCAGGCGCGCAAGCTCGATCGCCACCGCCGCCAGGGCGGCGACCGCCATCGCGATCAGCGCCGAGGTGGGCAGCCGCTGCAGACCGCCGGCGATGATCTCCGCCACGCCCTTCCACTGCACGGCGCCGGGCATCGGGAAGGCCTCGCTGATCAGCGAGGCGGTGCTGCGCACGCCCTGCGCATCCGGCGGCAGGAAGAGCAGGAAGTACAGCGGCACGCAGGCCAGCACCCCGGAGAAGAGCCCGATCACGTGGCCGATGGCCTGGTGCCGGGGCTTGCCGCCGAGCATGTAGCCCGGCTTGATGTCGCTGAGCAGGTTGGCGGCGTTGGAGGAGATCTCGGCGGTCATGCCGGCCGGCAGCAGGTTGCTCGCGGGATTGCTGCGGTCGATCGCGCCGATCGTGAACTGCGTGATCTTCGACAGCGAGCCGGTCGGCGTCCACGAGGTCAGCGCCATCGAGTTCGTGCAGATCACCGTGAGCACGAAGATCAGCGGCAACGAGACGAAGGCGAGCAGCAACGGCACGCCGAAGAACGCATGGGTGACCCAGGCGCCGATGACGCTGAACACCGGCACGCCGACCCACGACACCCACAGGGGCACCTCGACGTGCGCCAGCACGTCCGTGCCCCCACGGCTGCCGGGCGACGCGCCCGGTGCCCTGCGGCCGGCCACCGAGCGCCAGGCCGACGTGAACAGCTCCGGCCGCGCCGCCAGGCTGACCAGCGAACCGACGACCATCATCGTGACGCCCCACCACATGCTCCACTGGTTGACGATCTCGGCGCGCGAGATCGGCACCGCGCGGCCGTCGGGCGCGACCCGCGCGACGATGTCGCCCGCCTGGATCATCAGCGGCGCGAGCACGGCGAAGTTCACGAAGGCGCCGAGCAGGCAGCTCGTCGCGACGGCGATGCCCATCAGCCCGCCGACGCCGATCATCGCGATGTCCAGCGTCAGCCGCAGCCCGAGGACGCGCAGATCGGTCCCGAGGATGCTCGGCACCCAGCCGCCAGCCTTCGCCGCCCACTGGTAGTAGTAGGTGTCCAGCCGCTCGTGCAGCACCCACGGCTCCTTCAGGCCGGCCCAGCGGTCCATCAGCAGCAGCCTGAACTGCAGGAGCCGCATCCAGCCGTCGCTGACGAGCGCCTGGTACAGCGCCGCGCCGGCGGCCGTCAGGCCCAGCAGGCGCGCCTTGTAGACGCCTTCCCCCGCGGCACCCGAGTACAGCGAATCCAGCACGACGCCGCAGGCACGGCCCTCGGGGAATGGCAGCTGGTCGTCGTTGATGAAGCGCCGTTTCATCGGGAAAGCCAGCAGCACGCCGATGATCGCGATGACCACCATCCAGATCATCATCTGCCACCAGGGGATGACCTTGCCGGTGATGAGCATGTAGGCCGCGAAGCTCGAGGTCAGCGGCGTGACGACGTATCCCGCCGCGGTGGCGATCGACTGCGAGCAGTTGTTCTCGAGGATCGTGCAGTCCGTCGCGAGGCCGGAGCGCTGCAGCGCGCGGAAGAGTGCGAAGGCGAGGATCACCGCGGTCAGCCCGACGCCGATCGTGATGCCGGTCTTGCTCGCGATGTACAGGCCGGTGGCCGACAGGACGCCGCCGAGGACGAAGCCGGTGAGCGCCGAGCGCAGCGTCAGCTGGGCCATGTCCCCGCGATAGACGTTGCGGTACCACCACTCGTCCTTCTGCGCCCGGCTCCAGTTGCGGATCTGCTCGTCGGTCAGCTGCGGCAGGGCCATGGGGCAGGGTGCGGGCGTGCGAGGTGGGCGGCGATGCGGCGCATTCTCCGCGCCCGTGCGCGGCGGCCCGCACGGGCTTGGCCCTCCTACAATCGAGAGCTTTGCGGCGCGCGCCGGGTCGCGCGCTGCGCACCCGAGGAAGACCCTGCATGAAGGCCGCCGAGATCCGCTCCACGTTCCTGAAGTTCTTCGAGAGCAAGGGCCACGCGATCGTGGCCTCGAGCCCGGTCGTGCCGGGCGACGATCCGACGCTGCTGTTCACCAACGCCGGGATGAACCAGTTCAAGGACGTCTTCCTGGGCTTCGACAAGCGGCCCTACAGCCGCGCCGCGACCAGCCAGAAGTGCATCCGCGCCGGCGGCAAGCACAACGACCTGGAGAACGTGGGCTACACGGCCCGCCACCACACGTTCTTCGAGATGCTGGGCAACTTCAGCTTCGGCGACTACTTCAAGCACGACGCGATCGCCTACGCGTGGGAACTGCTGACCGTTCACTTCCAGCTGCCGAAGGACAAGCTCTGGGCAACGGTCTATGCCGAGGACGACGAGGCCTACGGCATCTGGAAGGACGTGATCGGGCTGCCGCCCGAGCGCATCGTGCGCATCGGCGACAACAAGGGCGGTCGCTACATGTCCGACAACTTCTGGATGATGGGCGACACCGGCCCCTGCGGTCCGTGCAGCGAGATCTTCTACGACCACGGCCCCGAGGTCGCCGGGGGGCCGCCCGGCAGCCCCGATGCCGACGGCGACCGCTACATCGAGATCTGGAACAACGTCTTCATGCAGTTCAACCGCACCGAAGACGGCGTGATGCACCCGCTGCCCAAGCCCAGCGTCGACACCGGCATGGGCCTGGAGCGGCTGGCCGCGGTGCTGCAGCACGTGCACAGCAACTACGAGATCGACCTCTTCGTGCGCCTGCTGGCGGCGGCGAAGAATGCGGTCGATTACGCGGCCGGCAGCGGCCATGCCTGCGACAAGGACAGCCCCAGCCTGAAGGTCATCGCCGACCACATCCGCGCCTGCACCTTCACCGTGGTCGACGGCGTGATCCCGGGCAACGAAGGCCGCGGCTACGTGCTGCGCCGCATCGCCCGCCGCGCCATCCGCCACGGCTACAAGCTGGGCGCGCGCAAGCCCTTCTTCCACACCCTGGTGATGCCGCTGGTGGCCGAGATGGGCGAGGCCTATCCCGAGCTGGCGCGCGAGAGTGCACGCGTCGCCGACGTGCTGCGGCAGGAGGAGGAGCGCTTCTTCCAGACCATCGCCAACGGCATGGAGATCCTGGAATCCGCGCTTGCCGGCGGCGCCGGCCAGGTCGACGGCGAGACCGCCTTCAAGCTGCACGACACCTTCGGCTTTCCGCTCGACCTGACGGCCGACGTCTGTCGCGAGCGCGGCGTGACGGTCGACGAGGCGGGCTTTCAGTCGGCGATGAGCCGCCAGCGCGAGCAGGCGCGCGCCTCGGCCAAGTTCAAGATGGCCGCCGGCCTGAGCTACAGCGGCGACGACACCGCCTTCCATGGCTACGAGCACCTGGTGTGCGAGCACAGCAAGGTGACGGCGATCTATGTCGAAGGCACGGCGGTCACCAAGGCCAAGGCCGGCGACGATGTCGTCATCGTGCTCGACCACACGCCGTTCTATGCCGAGAGCGGCGGCCAGGTCGGCGACACCGGCGAGCTGCGCAACGCCCGCTCGCGCGTGATCGTGGAGGACACCGTCAAGGTGCAGGCGGCGGTGCACGGCCACCAGGGCCGCATCGTCGAGGGCGAGGTGGAGCTGGGCGACCAATTCGTGGCCCGGGTGGATGCCGAGCGCCGTGCCCGCACCATGCGCAACCACAGCGTCACGCACCTGATGCACAAGGCGCTGCGCGAGGTGCTGGGCGCGCACGTGCAGCAGAAGGGCTCGCTGGTCAACGCCGAGCGCACGCGCTTCGACTTCGCGCACCACGCACCGATGACGGACGCGCAGATCGCGCAGGTCGAGGCCATCGTCAACGCCGAGATCCTCGCGGACGCGGCCACGCAGGCCCGCGTGATGCCGATCGAGGATGCCCAGAAGGCCGGCGCGATGATGCTCTTCGGCGAGAAGTACGGCGACGAGGTGCGCGTGCTCGACATCGGCTCCAGCCGCGAACTGTGCGGGGGCACGCACGTCGCGCGCACCGGCGAGATCGGCCTGTTCAAGATCGTCTCCGAAGGCGGCGTCGCCGCCGGGGTTCGACGCGTCGAGGCGGTGACCGGCTCCAACGCGCTGGCCTATGTGCAGCACATCGAGTCGACCCTCGGCGGCGTCGCCGGTGCCTTGAAGGTCGCGCCCGCCGAGGTGCCCGGCCGCATCGGCGCGGTGCTCGAGCAGTTGCGCGCGCTCGAGAAGGAGATCGCCTCGCTCAAGGGCAGGCTCGCCTCGGCACAGGGCGACGAACTGCTCGCGCGTGCCGTCGACGTCAAGGGCCTGAAGGTGCTGGCAGCGATGCTGGACGGCGCCGATGCGAAGACCCTGCGCGAGACCCTGGACAAGCTGAAGGACAAGCTCAAGAGCGCGGCCATCGTGCTGGCCACGGTCGACGCCGGCAAGGTGCAGCTGGCCGCGGGCGTCACGGCGGATCGCACCTCGCAGCTCAAGGCCGGCGAACTCGTCAACTTCGTCGCGCAGCAGGTCGGCGGCAAGGGCGGCGGCAAGCCTGACCTGGCGATGGCCGGCGGCACCGACGCGGCGGCGTTGCCGAAGGCGCTCGACTCGGTGGCCGGCTGGGTCGGCGAGCGGGTGTGACGCGTCGTCGCGGCCGTCGGCCCTGTTCCGAGGACCTCCGGGCGTCCGGTTCGATCGAGCCTGCCCAGCAGGTCCGCAGCGTGTGCACCGGCCGCGGTGGGAGTCTGCCGTGAGTGAACCCGGCGTGATGCCCGTGATCCCCGAGGCTGCGGGCACCGGGGACGCGCAGGTCGACCCGCTGTACGACCCGCTGGCCGAGGTCTGCCGCACGCTCGCCGGATTCGACGGCCCCGGGGACCCCTCGTGGGTGGACGGCTACCTCGTGGCCATCGCGGCGTCGCGTCGTCACATCGGCACCGAGGAGTGGCTGCCCCGGCTCGGCGGCGAGGCCTTCGAGCGCGCCTACGCGGATCCGCCGGCTGCCGCGCAGGCAACGCTCGCGCTCGAGCGCTGGCTGGCCCGGCGGCGCGAGGAACTCGAGCCGCAGCGGCTCGTCGACCGCGGCGACGAGGTCTTCCTGACCCCGCTCTTCGACGAGTGGACCGACGACGACCGCCGGCGTGTCCTCGATGAGGGGGACATCTCGCCGGGCGACGCGGCCACGCTGCACTCGGGCTGCCTCTGGGCCGAGGGCTTCCAGGCCGCAGTCGCCGACTTCGCCGACGACTGGCCCGAGCCCGACACGCGCGTGGATGCCGCGCAGGCCGACGCGTACCGCGCGATGCGGCAACTCGTCGGCTGCCTGTCGCTCGATCCCGACGGGGACGCCTGCCGGACGTTCTTCGCCTCGCAATGGAGCGGCCCGCCGCCGACGCGCGAGGAACTGCTCGACGAAGTCTGCTTCGCGGTGCAGGACCTGCGCGTCTGGTGGCTCGACCACCCGGCGCGCCCGCAGCCGAGGCACGTCCCGCCAGCGCCGGGTCGCAACGATCCCTGCCCCTGCGGCAGCGGTCTGAAGTACAAGAAGTGCCATGGCGCCGCCGGCTGAATCGGCCTGCGGATCCGAGGCGACCCGCTACAGTCCCGGCCCATGAGCATGGAAAGACTCGACCTGCAGGGGCGCCACGTCGTTCTCGGGCTGACCGGCGGCGTGGCCTGCTTCAAGGCGGCGGAGCTCGCGCGCGAGCTGGTCAAGGCCGGTGCGACGGTGCAGGTGGTCATGACCGAGGCCGCGCAGCAGTTCATCACCGCCGTGACCCTGCAGGCGCTGAGCGGGCGACCCGTCTACACGAGCCAATGGGACGCGCGGCCGCCCGCGGCCATGGCGCACATCGACCTGTCGCGAGAGGCCGACCTGATCATCGTCGCGCCGGCGAGCGCCGACTTCATCGCACAACTGGCCGGCGGGCGCGCCGGCGAACTGCTCGCGCTGGCCTGCCTCGCAAGGCCGGTCACGCGCTGTCCTCTGCTCGTCGCGCCGGCGATGAACCGCGAGATGTGGTCGCACCCGGCGACGCAGCGCAACGTCGCGCAGATCGTCGCCGATGGGGCGCGCGTGATCGGTCCCGCGCACGGCGAGCAGGCATGCGGCGAAGTCGGCGACGGCCGCATGCTCGAGGCCTGCGAGCTGCGCGACGAGGTCATCGCGCAGCTGCAGCCGAAGGTGCTGCGCGGGCGCCGCGTGCTGATCACCGCGGGGCCGACCTTCGAGGCCATCGACCCGGTGCGCGGCATCACCAACCTGTCCAGCGGCAAGATGGGCTTCGCCCTGGCGCGCGCGGCCGCCGAGGCCGACGCGCAGGTCACCCTGGTCGCAGGCCCGGTGCACCTGCCCACCCCGCGGGGCGTGCGTCGTCTCGACGTGCTCAGCGCGCAGCAGATGCACGACGCCGTGCTGCCGCTGGCCGTGCACAGCGACGTCTTCATCGCCACCGCCGCGGTGGCCGACTGGCGGCCGGTGACCGCGGCCTCGCACAAGATCAAGAAGGACGGATCGGGCCTGCCGCCGGCCCTGCAGATGGCCGAGAACCCCGACATCCTGGCAACCGTGGCGCGGCTGCCCGAGGCGCAGCGGCCGTATTGCGTCGGCTTCGCCGCCGAGACGCACGACGTCGTCGAGCACGCGCGGCAGAAGCTGGCGCGCAAGGGCATTCCGCTGATCGTCGCGAACCACGGTCCCGCGACCTTCGGCCGCGACGACAACACGCTGATGCTGATCGACGCCGACGGCGTCGCGGAGATGCCGCGGGCCGACAAGCTGTCCCTCGCTCGCGCGCTGGTGGGCGCGATCGCCCAGCGCCTGCAGGAGCGGACGCCGTGACGGTGATCGAGGTCCGGGTGCTCGATGCGCGGATGGCCGACGCGATGCCGCATTACGCGACGCCGGGCAGCGCCGGACTCGACCTGCGAGCCTGCCTGGACGAGCCCCTGGTGCTGGAGCCCGGGCAGGCGGAGCTGATCCCCACGGGTCTGGCCATCCACATCGGCGATCCGGCCCTGGCGGCGATGATCCTGCCCCGGTCGGGACTGGGTCACAAACACGGCATCGTCCTCGGCAACCTCGTCGGGCTGATCGACAGCGACTACCAGGGACCGTTGATGGTCAGTTGCTGGAACCGGGGCGCGAGCGCGTTCGTCGTCCAGCCGCTGGAGCGGATCGCGCAGATGATCATCGTCCCGGTGGTGCAGGCGAGCTTCCGGCGCGTGGAGAGCTTCGAGGCCTCGGCCCGCGGCGAGGGCGGCTTCGGCTCCACGGGGCGCGGCTGACGAGGACCGGATCATCCGCGCTCGCGTCGGCGCTCCGGCACGCGGCCGCGCGCGCCGGCCGGTGCCTTCGGGCCACCCTTCGTCCAGCGGCCGTGCAGCTTCAGTGCAGCGGCGTGCCCGGGTTGGGGCCCGCCTCGACGCTCAGCGGTGACGGCGCGCCCACCGTGCCGGCCGTGATCTCGTCGGCGGTGGCTTCGCGCACGTCGACGATCCGGATCGCGATGCGCAACGCCATGCCCGCCAGCGGGTGGTTGCCGTCCAGCACGACGTGCGACGGATAGACCTCGGTGATCGTGTAGATCGTGTCCGCGGGCATCTGCGGCGTCGCGGCGCCCTCGGGCAAGCCCTCGATGCGCATGCCGGCCTCGATGCCCTCTGGGAAGAGCCGGCGTTCCTCGAAGCAGACCAGCTCGGCGCGGTAGTCGCCGAAGGCGTGCTCGGGCTCGAGGTGGACCTTCGCTTCGTCACCGGCTTCGCGGCCTTCGAGCACTTCCTCGACCTTGGGCAGCAAGTCCTCGCCGCCGAAGAAGAACTCGGTCGGCTCGGGCAGCTCGTCGATCGGCTGGTTCTGCGCGTCGGACAGCACCCAGGTCAGGGTCACGACGCACGGCTTGCTGATGATCATGGCATGCATGTTCGCACAGGCCAGAATCGCGGGATGGATCTCCACGAACCCTGGGCCCTGTTGGGGGGGCTGACCCCTCGGCAGTTCATGCGCCGCCACTGGCAGCGTGCTCCGTTGCTGGTGCGCCAGGCCTGGCCCGGCGTGACGCCGCCGGTCGCGCGAGCGGAGCTGTTCGGACTGGCCGCTCGGGACGACGTCGAGTCCCGCCTCGTGGTGCGCGACGACTCGCGCGATCCGGCGTGGCAGCTGCGCCGGGGGCCCTTCGCGCGCCGCGCGCTGCCGGCCCTGCGGCGTGCCGGATGGACGCTCCTCGTCCAGGGCCTGGACCTGCACGTCGAGAGGGCGCACCAGATGCTGTCGGCCTTTCGCTTCGTGCCCGACGCGCGGCTGGATGACCTGATGGTCTCGTACGCCACCGACGGCGGCGGCGTGGGCCCGCACCTCGATTCCTACGACGTCTTCCTGCTGCAGGTGCAAGGCCGGCGACGCTGGCGTGTCGGGCCCGTGCCCGACGAGAGCCTGGTCGAGGGGATGCCGGTGCGGATCCTGCGCAACTTCCGGCCGCAGCAGGAGTGGGTGCTCGAGCCCGGCGACATGCTCTACCTGCCACCCCGCTGGGGCCATGACGGCGTGGCCATCGGCGAATGCATGACCTGCTCGATCGGCTTTCGCGTCCCTGAGGCGGCATCGCTGGCCGGTGAGCTGCTCGCCCGCATCGCCGACCATGACGAGGACGTGCGCGGCGGGCTCTACCGCGATCCGCAGCAGGAGCCGACGGACCGCCCCGGGCGCATCCCGGCGCGCCTGCAGGCGTTTGCCCGCCATGCCGTCGCCCGACGGCTGCGCGAGCCGCGGGCGCTGCTGCAGGCGCTCGGCGAGGTCCTGACCGAGCCCAAGCCCCAGGTCTGGTTCGACGGGCAGGGCGTGCTCGCTCCCGGACAGGGCGTCAGGCTGGATCGGCGCACGCGGATGATGTACGACGAGCATCACGTCTTCATCAACGGCGAGTCGTACCGCGCGGGGGGTCGCGATGCGCGGCTGATGGCCAGCCTGGCGGACAAGCGCCACCTGCGCGTCGCCGAGGTCCAAGGCTGCAGCCCGGCGGCGAGCGGGTTGCTCGCCGAATGGGTGGCCCAGGGCTGGGTGCACCCGCTGGACGCGGGCGATGACTGAGCTGCCGCGCCGCTCCCGTGCGCATCGGGCGGCGTGCGCGGTGAGCATGCGCGCAATGGGCTGCGCGGGCCGTTCGGCGCCGCGATGAAGACCTCGTTCGACGATCTCGGCGGTTTCCGTGCAGCGGTGCTCGCTGCCGTGCTCGATGCCGCGCAGGGCCAGGCCCGCCAGCTGGTGATGGTCGACCCCGACTTCGCGGACTGGCCGCTGGACGAGCCGGCGCTGACCGAGGCACTGTCGGTCTTCGCGCGGCGGCCGGGCCGCGAGCTGCAGCTTCTGGCCGCGGACTACGAGCGCGTGCGCCGCAGCTGTCCGCGGTTCACCCGCTGGCGCACCCTGTTCGGTCACGCCGTCGATGCACGACTGGCCACCGACGAGCAGGCGGAACTGCCGGGCGTGGTGGTCGTCGATGGCTGCCGTGCCGTCAGGCTCGACGATCGACGCCATGGGCGAGGATGCACCTTCGACGACCCGCCCGAGGTGCATGCGCTGCGCCAGTCCATTGATGCACTTCTGCAACGCGCCTCGCCCGGGTTTGCGGCAACGACCCTCGGGCTCTAGGGAAAACGCGAATTCTGGCTAGAATGCCGGGCTGGGTGTGATTCCGCTGCGTTCTTGAGTCGCAAAGCGCACGGCAAGCCCAACGGCTGGGTCCCCTCGACGCGAAGCCTCGACGGCGTGACCTCATTCCATCTCTTCATCAAGACGATACTTTTCGAGGACACACATGAACAAGTCGCTCCTGCTGGCCCTGGTCGCCGCTGCTTCCCTGGCTGCCTGCAGCAAGGCCCCGGAACCCGCTCCCGCGCCGGCTCCGGCCGCTGCTCCGGCGCCCGCGCCGGTCGCCGCTGCCGCTTCGGCCGCCGTGGATGCTGCCTCGGGCGCCGCTGCCGCGGCCGCGGGCGCCGCTTCGGCTGCCGTGGGCGCCGCCGCTGACGCCGCCAAGGACGCGGCCGGCAAGGCCGTCGATGCCGCCAAGGATGCCGCCGCCAAGGCCGTCGAAGGCGCCAAGAAGTGATGCGCCGGACAGGTTGATCCTGTCCCTGCAGGAGCCGCCTTCGGGCGGCTCTTGTCTTTCCGGGGCCTCGCCCATAATCGCCCGCGTGCCCGGATGGCGAAGTTGGTAGACGCAGCGGACTTAAACTCCGCCGCCCCTGGAAGGGGGCGTGCCGGTTCGACCCCGGTTCCGGGCACCAGCGGCGGTCGTCGCTCGAGCCCGTCGCCGCAGTGATTCGGCAAGGCGCCCCACGGGCGCCGGATCGTCGGGTGGCGTTCGGCCTGGTGGCACGCCGTGATCTGGCGAAGCTGGGGCGTGATCGGTTGACCGGCCCCTTCCGATCGGTGTCGCCGCGGCGGCCTGCGGCTCGGCGAGTGGCCCGAAAGCGAGAACGACATCATGCTGTCGTTCTAGGGCCCTGCGTTCAGGGATGGCGCGAAAGTGGCGATAGGCTAGCATGCCAAATGGTCACGCCAGCGAGCCGATGCAGATGGACAAGACGACGCAGTCAACCGAATACCTCGCGAAGCAGGATGTTCACGAGGAATGGGAGCGCGACTATCTCAATCCGGAGATCGACCGCTATTACGACGCTGCTTTCGCGCACATCGCGAAAACCATGGGGGCCGGTCCCGGCGATTCCATTCTCGATGCGGGCTGCGGTTACTGCTACCACGCTGCGCGGTTTGCGCGTCTCGGGTTGAAGGTCACGGGCGTCGATTTCTCGCCGGCGGCCCTTGCGGCAGCGCGTGTCAATCTCCAGCGGCAGGGCCTGTCCATCGATCTGCGCGAAGGCAACCTGCTGTCGCTGCCGTTCCCCGACGCCTCGTTCCCGTTCGTCAATTGCTGGGGCGTGCTGATGCACATTCCCCAGCTCGAAGTGGCGCTCGGCGAGCTCGTCCGCGTGCTCCAGCCCGGTGGTCGCCTGGCCCTCGCGGAAAACAACCGCAATTCCCTGCACGTGCGCGTGTGGGAGCCGTTCGTCATATTCATCAAGCAGTTGCTGGGCAAGAAGGCGCCGCGTCGCGATATTCGCCCCCAGGGGCTCGAGGAATGGCGTGACGAAGGCCTGATGATCCGCAAGATCGACGTCGATTGGCTGAAGGGTTTCATGGCGGCCCGCGGGCTGCGCGTGGTCGATCACTCGACTGGCCAGTTCTCGGAAATCTACACGGCCATGCCCGGCCGGTTTCTCAAGGGTCTGGTCTACCGCTTCAACGAGTGGTGGTTCCGCCGGCGGGGTTCCCCGGCGCTGGCACTCGGCCAGATTCTCGTGTTCGAGAAGACCCGCTGAGGCCTTGCCCCGTCAGGGCGCAGCGACGACCCGACGGAGCGGCTCGAAAAGCCGGCGCGGTCAACGGATCGCGGTCCGGCGACGCGTCTCGCAGACGAACTCCTCCATCTCGGGATCGAGCGCGTCGCGCGCCGAGACGATGCCGACCAGCCGACCGTTGCTGTCGACCACCGGCACGTGGCGGAAGCCGTGCTCGTGCATCAGATGAAGCGCGTAGCCGAATTCCTTGTCGGGATGCGCGGTCACGGCGGGTGACGTCATCACCTCGCCCAGCGTCGTCGTCCGCGGGTCGCGATCGACCGCCATCACGCGGAAGAGCGCGTCGCGCTCGGTGAAGATGCCGCTGACCGCCTGCCCTTCGGTCACGACGAGCGCGCCGACTTGCTGGCGTTCCATCAGGGCCGCGGCATCGCGCACGGTGGTCTGCGCGGGTGCGGTCAGCAGCTTCTCGTGGGCCATGACGCTGCGGATGCGTTGGCTGTACATGGCGGGATCCTCTCTGGTCGATGCAGCCGGAACATACGCAAGCCGTCTCGCCGCAGCCTTGACCTTGCACAAGCCGCCGTGCACGGGCGCGGAAGCGCCACGCTCCCTCGCCGCGGTCGCCGGGCCCGCGGCCGCGTCCCGGCCGCGCAGGCCCGCGCAACCCTCGTGGCCGCTGTGCCGCCCGCCGCGACGGCCGCTTACGACGTGGAACCGAGACGCAACAGCGTTCGGCACTGCGCAACGGGTGGTCACGCGCCGATCCGGCGCGCGGCGCGCGGGCCTTCGCGGAACGTGACCGTCCGGCGACTGCCGCGACCGGCGATCCCCCTAGGTCGAAGGACCGGAGTCGCGGATCAGACCAATCGGTGGAGGAGGGGGCCGCGGCGCGACTACAGGTGCTTACGGTGGCCGGGTCCGCGCGGATAGCGTCCGTGCATGACCATGACCATGACCTTCGCCCCCTGCTGCGCGCGACGTGCTCGACGCGCCCCATCGACGCTGGCGCTGGCCTGTCTGGCCGCGCTCACGGCCTGCGGTGGCGGCTCCTCGGAGTCCATCGGCCCCGTGGCCACCGGTCCGGTGGCGGCTCCATCGCCCGCACCGGCACCCGCACCCGCACCCGCACCCGCACCCGCACCCGCACCCGCACCCGCACCGGCGCCACCTCCTGCCGACGGCGCCCCTGCGGCCGGGTACGCGTCGGGCCGCTGCGCCGTGCCGGCCGC
>ERZ761602.1890-NODE-1890-length-35585-cov-9.156375_pt1 | contig 35585 bp, 29 predicted proteins | sample MGYA00512165_ERZ761602 | MGnify/ENA primary metagenome ERZ761602 (study PRJEB28899, sample SAMN02445085) | bioreactor sludge metagenome | biome: EBPR sludge; isolation source: Thorneside wastewater treatment plant | place: Australia: Brisbane, Thorneside...
TATAACCTTTCCTTATGATTAAAAGGCCAATGTGAAGAAATTATGATGTAAGATAGCACAGCTTTTACAAAAGTGTTAATGAAAAGAGGAAAAAACTCGAAAAAGCGATTATCTGATGTATTCGAGGAGCGTTCCCGAGGCACCAACTGCCCATCCGACACGCTTGTTTATGAACAAGCCAAAGATACGCTGCTCGATTCCGCTATCCTGCTTTATCCACGTTTTGCCGCGGTCGTTTGAACGCAGGATCAGCCCGCCATGGCCGACGATCCATCCATTCTTATCGTCGGCAAAATCGACCCGCATGAATGTGCCCGGAAAGCTCGTCGTTACCTTTTCCCAAGTAACTCCGCCATCCTCGGTTCGTAGTATCGTTCCCCGTCCGCCGACCGCGTAGCCTTCCTTGCTGTCGCGGAAATCGACGTTATAGAGTGCTCGTTCGACACCGGTTTGCTGGAGCCGGAACGACTCGCCGCCATTGTCGGAGAACAGGACCACGCCGCGGTCGCCGACTATCCATACCCGCGAGCTCCCGACAAAGTCGAGATGAAACAGTTCCGTTTTGGGCGGAACTGGAACTCGCTGCCAGCTTTCGCCGCCGTCCTCGGTGCGGAGTACGAGCGAATCGATAACGGAACCTCGGCTGTTCAGGATCGAGCCCACAGCGATTCCCCGGCGGCGGTCGGCAAACTTGATGCTTAGAAATTCCGGTGTTCCCTTCGCCTCAACCTCACGATATAACGAGACCTTTCGCCATGAAGTTCCGGCGTCATCGGTCTGGAACATTTCCTTTCCGGCAACCAGGTAGCCATTCTTTTCGTTGCGGAAATAGATCTCGTTGATGTTTTCGCTGGTTCCGAGCTCGACCTTCGTCCAGGTCGCTCCGCGATTTGTCGTATGGGCAAGAAAGCCGTTGTCGCCGGCTATCCAGCCCTTGTCGTTCTCGGCAAAATAGACCGAAACAAGGTCTTCGGTCGTCCCTGAAACACGCGGCTGCCAGCCCTGCTGTGCCGCGACGGCGCCCGAAAACGCGAGAATTGTGAGTATTAGAACGGCCCTGCGGGAAATGCTCTGCACCAGTTGTCCTCCTTTGAAAGCGAAAAGAAAAAGGTGATTTCCATAAAGGATAACGAATACCCGGAAGAAAATCACCTTTTATTGGACGGCGTTAACTATCCTGTTTTGCCGATCGCGTTATTTAACGACGCGATAGACGCGGCCGTTCCAGATCACGGCGACCTGCTCGCCGATCGCGAAATACTGAGCCAGCATCGGCTCGCGGCCGATCAAGCGGTAGTATTCTTCGCTGCCAAACTGCACTTTTGTTTCGGGCAGCTTGGTTTCCGGCCGGATGTCGGCATCAACCCCAACCTCATTCTCAAGGAAGAAGTTTCGGTTCGCAACGAACTGGTTCTCAGCCGAACGCTTAACGGTCACCTGATCCTCGGCCCGCATCTCCTTGCTCTCGGCTAGCGAGACGTTCGACTTTTGCGTGTTCTGCTGAACGCTTTGGGCAACGGCGTCGCGTCCGCTGCTCATCTCGAGCGCACGCGGCCTGACGGCCGGCGGAGCTATCAGTCCGCTTCCCGCAGCACGGCGTGCAGAGACAAAGCTGCCGTCGGTCGCGAGATATGAGGTATAGGGCGTTACGATGCCGAAGCGAGTACCGAGTTCGACGATCTCGTCCTTGACCTCTTTCGTTTCGCCATTGGCACGAATTTCCTCGACCAGCCAACCGACCCGCCGCGTTGCCCAAAGCCGCGGCAGAAAATCGTTGTCCGTCGCCCTTCGTGGGAAATCGAGCCCGCGGAACTCGTATGCCTTCGGTGCATTGCCGGTCTTGCCGCTGAGTGTCACGACCACATCCCGCAGGTCGCTTTCATTGCGGTAGCGGCCGATGAGCGTCGTCTGCATTCCCTTAAAAAGGTCGCCCGGCTTTCGCGGATAGACCATCTCGGCCTGGATTGGCCCGAGGTCGATCTCAACGTCCGATAGCACCGGAGAGCTGACCCGGGCGAAGAAGTTCGAGACCTTGACCTCGAGGTCTTCCTGCGGCTGGACGTAATCAGAGATACCCGCATTTTCGGTTCCGAGCTTATCGAGCAACGCCGTATTAACGTCGTAGCCGAAGCCGAACGGAAAAACGCGGACGTCGATCTTTCGGGCAGCCCTGAAGTTCGAAAGTATCTTCGTCGCGTTCGTCTCGCCGACCGTCGGCAGGCCGTCGGTCATAAAGACGAGCATCTTCGGCCGGTTGCCGGATTCGAACTGCTTGAGCGAGGCGATCAGTGCGTCATTTATGTTCGTCCCGCCGGTCGGCTGAAGCTTGCCGACAAACTCTTCGCCCTTCTTCTTGCCCGCCGCATCTGCCCGGATCAGCCCGCTCTCCATCAGCCGCTCTTCGCCGGCAAAGCCGATGATGTTAAAGCGGTCGCCGTCCCGCAGCGTTCGAATGCCGAATAATAACGCGGCACGTGCCTTCTCCATCTTGCCGGCATCCGCCATCGAGCCGCTCGTGTCGAGCACAAAGACAATGTCCTTGGCCGCGATCTCGCGTTCGCCGAGGTCGTCACGCGGCGAGAGCGTAAGCAAAAAGTAGCCATCTTTTCCGGGTTCGCGATAGGTCAGGAGCGACATGCTGAAGTCGCCCTCCGAAAGCCCGTAGAAGAGCTGAACATCCTTGTCGTTGTCGCTCGATTCAAACGAAACGACCGCCCGACGGTCGTCGCGGCGATTGACCTCGATGGCGTGCGAGGGCGAATAGATATTCCGAAGCGGCTCGCGGCCGACGATCTCGATCTTGCCCGAAACCGTCCCGAAAGACTGCGGCGGCATATTCCGAACGCCGCTTTCCGCTCCCGGCCGACCACGCCATAGGTTGCGGCCCGTCCCGAGCGGATAGCGGTACGCCACCGTGCCCGATTCGGCTTTCAGGATCTGCGTGTAGCGAAGCTCGACCTTCTTGTCCGAGTTTGGCGGGATCGGAAAGATCGATGCCTGTAGCAGGTCCTTGCCGGCGTATTCAAGCAATCCGGGATCGCGCTGTCGCCGAACGATCTCATCGTAGATGCGGCGAGCTTCCTCGCGGCTTCGGACCTCGCCGACGAGCCGCTTCCCGTCCTCCCAAATGGCGAATTCGACAACCGACGCACCATCGGGTATCGGGAAGAAATACGTACCCTCAACGGTGAATCGCGTATCGTTGCGGAAGACCTGTTCGACGTGCGTCGTCGCGACTTGGCCCTCGATCTTCGTATCGAGCTTTATCGATTTGACCGGCAGGACGTTCGGCAAAGGCTGAGGGATCGGCCTTGGCCGGCATGGCCGCGAATCACATGGAACAGGCAAAATTACGCCCTGGGCAAAGGCCCCGGACACAGCGATCGCTCCGAAAAATGCCGGACCGAACATCAAACTCAAAAGGATCTTTTTCATTTTTTTCTCCGCAAACTTGTTGGACTTGGAGAGCTGAAGGCAAATGCCGATACTATGTGAACGCCCCGAAGCTCGAACCTTGCACGAAAATTTTGCAACTTTTTTACTTGCAATAGCATGTAATATAGATAAATCACTTCCCCGATTGTTTCGGGCATCCCACATTTTACGGAGGCTATGATGCTGTATCTCTCAGTTCTGTTCGTTTCGGCAGTTTTGGTTTCTTCGGCTGTTGGGCAAGTCCCCGAAACCAGTGCGGAGGTCTGCACGGTCGAGAATTCGCGGTTCCTCGTCGGGCAGCTTGCCGCCGAGAGCCGGTCGGTCCGCGAGGCTGATAAACGGGTGAATATTCTCGTCCGGCTTGCGGATTTCTCATGGCCCTTCGACGAACCAATCGCCCGCCAATACTTCACCGAGTCGTGGGGTATCGCCACTGCGCATTTCAAGGAAAAGGGACTCGAACGGGTACAATCTGGACGATCATCAAGCATAACGAGAGCTGTACCCGACTTAAGGATGGTAGTCGTTCGCCGCGTCGCAAGGCGTGATGCGAAGTGGGCCGAAAAACTTTCCGACGAGATTCTAAAGGAGTTCGAAAAATCAGCCTCGGAAAGACCAGTTGTTGATCGTGACCGTGAGATCTACGAGCTGACCGGACTTGCCGGCGAACTGCTCGAACAAGATCCGACGTTCAGCATGACCGTCTTCCGCAGGTTAATGCGGTATCCCCTCGATAACCATTGGTTTTTCGCTCTTTATCAAGCAGCCGATAAGAACCCGTCGCTCGCCGCGACTCTTTATTCCGAACTGCTTCTGAACTATCGCAGCGAATCGGCCCGCCGTTTGCTTCTCCTTTCGGCATACCCTTTCGGCCGCGAACGAATATTCGGAATCGACCGCTTTACAGTCATGACGACAATGCCGACGAACTCGACCGCCGATCCGATGCTGCAACGCCGCTTTCTTGAAACTTTCTTTGCCCGCATCGCCGCCGCCGCGACCAACCCAGAGGAACGGCTGCGGCAACCCGAGCCCAACCGCCAGCCCGATGCGGTTTATATGTATTCGGCGTTGCTGGAACTCGAACCGATCATCATCAGCGAGCATCCGGGTCTTTTCCAGAGATTTACGCTCGCCAAATCGCAGGCCAATTCGCTTCTAACCGATGAAATGCGTGCTGGAATGGACCAGAGAGAAAGCTCGAATAGCCGTATGAACACGTCATTCGATGAACTCCTACAACAGGCTGAAGACGCCGACAACGAGGGCAAGCTGACGGACAATATGATCATCACATTGGTGATCCGGCAACGAAAGACCGAGGAACAATTTGCACGGCTCGAACCGTGGCTCGACAAGATCAAAGAGGAGCAGGCCCGAAAGGATTCGACCAACTACTTCTGGTTCACCCGGGCAAAACTCGCCATTGAGGAAACCCGATTTGCCGATGCCGTCCGCTTTCAGGGCAAGGTTGCGGAAGCCGAGGACCGTGCCGTGCTTGCGTTTGATCTGGCCGAAAAGCAGCTCGAAAACCTGAGCGAAGCTGCGGGTGCGTACCAAACTCTCGGCGAGGTCGCCAAGATCGCGGGGTCGCTGCCGGACTCAGCAACCAAGGCAAAGATACTGATGGGACTCGCGTATCAATACGAACGGTTCAATCCGGGCTTTGCGATGCAGGAGCTTTCCGACTCGGTCGCCGTCATCAATCGGCTGCAGGAACCTGACCTCGGTACGACGGCGGTTCTTCGGCAGATAGTCGGAAAGCAGTACAGCTTCTTTACGGTTTACTCGGTTCCCGGATACGACCTTGAGCGAACCTACTCAAAGCTCGCCGCCCGCGACTTTGGGCTTTCACTCTCAAACGCAAGATCGCTCGACGACAAGTTCCTGCGGACGATGGCCGTGCTCGCCGTAACCCGCGAATGCTCGAAACGGAAAGTAACAAACGAGCAGTAGAAAAAGAAATGCTTTAATTGGCTGAAAGCGACCAATGCTCGGTGACCTCTGTAAAAAACTATGCGGCCTCTGCGTTACGGCAGATCAAACGCAGAGGCCGCCGAGTTTTCGCAGAGAATCGAGAGAGTTAGAGATTCTCGTTGTCCGGCTTGTTTGCCGGGTTCGTTTCATCAAGAGCGGAGTCGATCTCGCGTTCGAGCCTTGCCCGAAGGCGCTCAACGAGAGCATCGGACTTTTGCAGATTCACCTCTAGGTTCGCCCGGTTTCGCCGGATCTCATTTAGCAGGTTTTCCTGATTCGCTTTTTCGGCCGTAAGTTGCCGGCGGCGAGCTTCGCGCAACTCCTCCGGGCGGAGCGTCCCTGCAAATGCCACACCGCGGTCGATCATCTCGGGCCGCATGTCCATCTCGATCGAATCGAGTTTGGCGAGAACAGTTCCCTCTTTCTCAAGCATCTCAAAAAGCTGCTTGCGGAGCGTGTCCGAACGCTGCTCGGCTCGCGTGAGTATTTCGAGGTTGAGAGCGAGCCGACGCTGAACGGCATCAGGGTCTTTGCTTCGCGAGGACTCGAGCAGCTTGATCCTCGCCTCAAGAGCCTCGATGGTCTGTTGGTCGCGTGACTCGGGTTCTCCGGCCGGACGCGTCGCGGTTTCGTTGTTGTCGGGAATGCGGACCCACGGCAGGTCGTCCGCACGGCTTATTACTTCAGCACCTGTCGGCGTTGGCGAAGCCGCCGGGCGTGCCGGAGTCCGTGTCGGCTGTGGACGTTGAGCCACCGCCGTCAACGCTCCAAACGAAAATATCGCCGCAAGGCCTGCAGCGGCCGTAACGCACCGGGGCCCTCTACTTCTTCTTTCCATTTTTCTTCTCCGCTTCGTCCTTATCCGGGAGAAAATCGCCGGTCACGAGTTCAATGCCATTCTTAACCAGCCCAACGACCGGTATGGCATCGATGCCGGAGTTGATCACGCCTTTCACCACGCCCTTTCGGCGAATATCGCTGCCGACAAGTGCAATCGCAACAACGGTCCCGCCAAAGGGCAACATCTTTGCTCCACGGCGGAATACCTGCCACCCGGCCGCACGAATAACCTTTTGTTTTATTGTCCTCTCCGACATAGCCACAGTCTAAACTTGCCTAAATCAGATGACAACAGCATACTTTTCTTTGCACGCTTCGAGCTTCAATTTGTTCCTTTTTTCCTGATGACACTTAAGTTTACGGATATTTCCAAGCGATACGGGAACCGATGGGCGCTCCGCGACGTTTCATTCGAGGCCGAGCCCGGCCGCGTCGTTGGCGTATACGGCTTGAACGGAGCCGGAAAGACATCGCTGCTCCGGATCGCCGCCGGCGTTGAAGAGGTTAATAGCGGAACGATCGAGCGGACTTCGGCATACTTTCTGCCGACATTTCCCGAAGCACCGCTGTTGAAGAGGCTTCGCGGTGTTCGGGCCGATACGGCTGAACTTGCCGCGACGCAATCGGCAATGATCGACGAAGCACTCAAAAGCGATGCAAAGCTCCTTTGCCTCGACGACCCTTTCCGATTTTTCGATGCGGGCGAGCGTCGGCAGGCGATGGAAAAGCTTCGAATAGCCGCCCGTGATTCGGGAAAGCTCGTCCTTTTTGCAACAAATAGCTTTGAGCAGATACTCGGATTTGCAGACGACCTTTTGGTGCTCGTTGGCGGATATTTGGGGCAATACGGGCCGGCGTCGGAAGTTTACAATTCACCGCTGACGGCTCCGGTGGCTTCGGTCACCGGCCGCTGCAATATTTTTGAAGCACGGCGGCTGACCTCAAGCAAGACCGACCTGCCGGAGTTTCACACTATCGAGGGCGGCCATCGCCTCTTTACCGGCCCGCTTGACCGCACGCGGCTCGGACCGATCAACAAGAATATCCCGCTTGCCATCCGGCCCGAGTATATCTCACTTTCTTTCGGGGCATCTTTCCCCGAAGATAACCTTCTCAAGGCGATCGTCACCGAGGTATCTTTCCTTGGCCCGATGACGCTCGTCCGGCTCGACGCAGGCGGGCTCGAGCTCGAAGCCCTGGTCCTGCGTCTTATCGGGCTAAACGTCGGTGAAGAATGCATGGTCGGCCTCCCGCCGAACCGCATCACCGTCCTTTCCTAGCGAACATAAGCAGACGGCACCGGAACGTCGGTCGAAAGACCGAAGCCGGTTATGCCGACGCCGCCGGTCGAACGGTTCACAAACCAGGTTGCAGATCCGGGCCTGAAAACGGCCGCGTCCGTCTCGCCATCGCCATCATAATCTCCTGGAACTGCCAAATCACCGCCCGCGCCGAAGGGGAAAGCAAAGAATGTCGTGTCTTCGCTCCTAAGCACGTACCATTCGCCCGTTGCCGGCCGGTAGAACGCAATGTCGGCCTTACCGTCGCCGGTATGATCACCTTGGACTGTCCTATCCGTTGGCGAGCCGAATTGAACAGCGAAAAGGCCGGCCGTGCTGCGGTTGATCCACCACTCGGAACCGATTGCACCGTTAGGCCTGAACACTCCAACATCCGCCTTTCCGTCGCCGTCGTAATCGGCAACCGCCGGCAGGTCGCCGTTCGTTCCGAATGATTCGATGCCAACTCCGCCCGACGAGCGAAGAATGAACCACGTTCCGACGGCTGCGCGGAACACAGCCGCATCGGCTTTGCCGTCGCCGTCAAAATCGCCCGGCGTCGGCACATCGCCGAAAGCTCCGAACGGGAATGAGAAGAACGTCGAATCTTCGCTCCGGAGAACGAACCACTCGCCGCTCGCCGGCCGCCAAAATGCAAGATCGGCCTTTCCATCGCCTGTGTAGTCCGCGGGGACCATCGCATCCGACGATGAGCCGAACTGGAACGCCCGCTTCGCGCCATCGGAACTACGGAGATACCACCATTCGCCCGGCCCTTGTCGGAAGATCGAGATGTCCGTCTTGCCGTCGCCGTCAAAGTCGAACGGAGCTGCGGCCGTCTCCGAAGGCTCTGCAAAGTTGTATGCAACAAGTGCGAAATGCTGGTCGGTCATGTCGGCATTTCCAAGTATGCCGTCGCCGTTCAATGCGGTCGCGGAAACGGTGATGGTCACCGGCGTTCCCGCCGCTAATCCCTCGGCGAGCCGGACCTGTTCGACATTATCGACGACCGAATGCGTCCCGCCCGTGATCGATACGCCTGCGGTAAAAAAGTTGCCCTTATAGCTATTTGCACCGACCTGCACGGTCAGGTCAAGATTATTCACCAATGCCGGATTCGTAGTTCCCGGCGGGTCGGTCCAGACCAAGGCGACGCGGAAAGGCTTCGAAGCATCAGCGACCGTTCCGGTATAAACCACATTCTCGCCGTTATTTGCGAAGGCATGGGTTTGATCGACATGCTTCATCGCGACGCCCGTGTTCATCATGAGCCGCATATTCATCCGGCCCCAGCCCTCGTTGCCATTCGGTGTCGTTGACGCGGCGGTGAGGCTGCCGTTCATCTCCTGGCCGCTCAGTACTATCGCCGATTTGATCATCGCCGGGCTAGGATAGGCTCCACCGTTGCGGTCTTTCCAATATTGAGTGAACAATGCGGCGGCACCGGCGACCTGCGGCGCGGCGTGTGATGTGCCGGAGCTGTAGGCGTGATTCGCGTCAAAGCACGACGAGACACTGCCGCACGAACCGGCCCGGCTGCCCGTGATAACCGTTCCCGGAGCCGTAATGTCCGGCTTGATGCGGCCATCCAACGCGATGCCTCGGCTCGAAGACGATCGCAGATCGTCCATATTGTCTGCTCCGGTCGAACCGAGTTCGGTCCGGATATTCTCCGAGTTTGCGACCGCGATCGTATTCTTTGAAACCTTCGGCCGCGTCAGTCCGCTCGTGCCCGAATTCCCGGCGGAAAATATGATCGTGAACGGATCGATCGTCGAGGCAAAAGAGGCGTCCCGGACCAGGCCGTCGTATGTAGCTGCATACGAATCATATGAATTGCTGTTCGTACCCGAGCCCCAGCTGTTGTTAGAGATAGTTCCGCGAACGCCGTTCGGCCCGAGCGTGTTGAGTGCATCATCAACTGCCTGGGCATCGGTCGTCGTATTGCCGCTTACCAGAAACGGGATATTAATGATATTCGCCCGCGGTGCTATACCGACACCGTAATTGAACCCCTGTCCGTCAAGTGTTCCGAAAGGCGTGTAACCGGCGATGATGCTAGCGTTTATGTGCCCGTGGCCGCCAGTCGCGCCTGAAGGCCCGCCTCGCAATGGGCCATCGACCGTGTTATTTGCCGTTATGTAAAATCCGCCGTTGCCGGGAATGCTGATTCCGTCGTCCGAGACCATTACTGTGACATTCGTCCCGTCCGCTCCGAACTGCGAAAGCGGGTCGTAGCCGGGCGGGTTGAGCGTCGTGACGTTCACATAGTTGCCCGCAACGATCTGCGCCGCACGCTCGTCCTCGGTCGTCGGCTTTACGTATGGATCTATACGGAAAACGTGATCCATTGCCGCCGCGTTCTCAAGCTGCGAAACGGGCATTTCGACACGAAGTACATTGAAGACGTTATTGGCAAGTTCGCTCTCGGCGATTATCCGGCCGCCGACCTTCGATCGAAATTCCCACGCCGAAGCCCTGAGATCCGACCGCGAAAACACTGCTATGTCATAGACCGCCATCTCGCTTTCGCCTGCAGCGAACGATCGGGCAAACCCGTCAAGCCGGTGCTCCGGCAAATACCGACCAACCCAGCGAACACGTGAATGCCCTGCGGCCTTTACCGCAGCCGAATGCTCGCCATAGACCAGGAACGCCTGGTGCGGCACATACTGGACGACCTCAAGCCCAACCTCACGAATACTTTCTAGCCAGTCGTCCGAGGCCGTTGCACCGAATTGAACTAAAAAATACCCCTTCCCGCCATCACTTTCGACTCCGGGTTCGACGGCGAAGTCCTCACGCTTTGCGAGCGGCTCGAATGTTCTCCCGGGCAGATGCAGCGTCGTTTCGATTCTCTGGCTGCCCGCGACCGAAAGTCGATTTCGCTCGTTTTCCACTGCAATGACAAAACTTCCGTAATCCGCAATGATCGTTCCGCGTTCGGCGATGCGTTGCCGATCTCCCGGCCCCGCGACCGGCACCCTGACAAGTTCCGCCGAAGCATTGCGGATCACTTCTGTTACCGCATCTGCCTTCGCGAATTCAGCTCGCAGTTCCCTTGGAGCCTCAGCTTGTTTTGTCTGGGCATTTTGCTCGGTCTCAAATAAAAAATACGTTGTGAAAAGCGCAGTGATGCAAAGCAAGAGGGCAACTGCCCGCAGCGGGCGGCGGCTGATCGTGATCATCTATTTCTCCTAAATCGTGAGGCCAAAGGATTCGTTTCTTTCGAAGATAGTAGCAGTTTTCGGGCTCAACTCATACAAAAAAAACCTGCCCGGCCATGACAGCCAAAGCAGGTTTCAAAGCGTGATCTACAAACATTCAGATAACCGGCACCATTATCAAGTTGACGCGGCGGTTCTTTGCCCGATTAGCGTTCGTATTGTTCGGCGCGACCGGAATACTTGCTCCAAGGCCGCGGGGTTCCATTCGGTTGTTCGGGATGCCGAATACGGACAGCCTTTCGGCTATCGCCCTTGAACGACGCTCGGTCAGCGACTCAAGTTCTGAGGCTGTCCCTTGGTTGTCCGTATGTGATTCGATCTCGATCCGGTAATCCGTGTTCTCATTCAAGATCTGACCGATGGCCGTTAGCCGATTGTCCGCGCCGGGAGCGAAATCCGTGGAACGCGTGGTTGCCCAAAAGTTCTCCGGCAAGGTCAGAATGATCCCACGTTCGCTCTTCGAAACGGTGCCGTAGCGGCGGAGCGACTGAATGAGCGTCGCCTCATTTGCCTGAAGGGCGTTCATTCGAGCTTCGCGTTGCCGCTGCTGTTCGGCCTCACGCTGCTGCTGGTCAATGGCGTCGAGCCGAGCCTTCGCGTTCGTCGCCTCGAGTTGCACGCGGCCAAGGTCTTCGCGCAATTTCCCATTTTCCGCACGAAGGTCACGGATCTGCTTCAGATAATTTTCTACGTCCCGTTGCGAGAGTTCCTTCGAACGCGTCTCATCTGCGAGCTGTCTTTTCAGTTCGTCGATCTCCTCTTGAGCCCGTGCGAGCCGGTCTTCGACCCGCTGCATTTCCGCGTCGGCACGAACCTGCTCATTGCGCTTGCGTCGGGCATCGGCACGCTCATAGGCCAATTGCTCGGCACTTACGGCGGTGCTTATCGCCCGGCGGGCAGTGATATCGACCTCATCCTCTTTGCGGCCGGCACGCCAGGCTTCTTCGGCGTTGTTAAGCAGCGTTTCGGCTTCATTAAGCGGGTCCGGCGCATCGCGTTCGGCTCCCGCGAACTTAGCAAGAGCGATCGCCTGCTTTGCCTGCAAAACCGTCGAAGGCGTCCGTGAATAATCGATCTCGGCTATCTCCGGTGTCCTCGAATCCTTGAAATAATCGCTTGTGTTGCCGAAGTATTGTATCGAGGCCGCCGTCGTCAGCTGCCTGCCGCTCCGGGCTACCGGGTTCAGGTTCTCAAGCATTATCTCCTGCGAAGGCCGCCTTACGAGGAAATGGGGCTCTGCCGTGATGATCAAAGCAAAAGTCTGAAGGCTTGTGGTGACGCTGATCTTCGAGTCGAACTCGAAGAATCCACGGCGTTTGATCTCACCGAGATTGTCGATCTGCCCTTCGGGCGAAATAGCCCAAAGAACGTAGGTCGCGTACCCGCGGCCAAGTTCAAAAGGCCTCGGCATTTTGGAAACCAAAACTTCGACCTCGGTGCCGTTTCGGGCAGTCCGCCGGATGATCGCTCGACCGCTCATCCGTGGAAAGCGGGTCGTACCGCGAAACTGAACGTCAACCCGCTCATCCTGAGGATAAGTGATCGCCGTCGTCCGTCGGCCGATGTCGGCTTGGGCCGGTATCTCAACGGTGAAGACGAGCGAAAAGAATATTAGACAAAGTAATGCGGAGGGCCTGAGTATCTTCATATTTTTCGGTTCTCCGAGGTAAAAGAATCTCTAAGCAAGATGCCATACCCGCCGTGCGGGTTGCAAATTTATCGCGTTTTTTGGACAACCTGTATCACGCTAACGTATAGTCTTTACCTTGGTTTCCGATGTCAGACCTAAACCGGCTGCTCAATTATGTCAGGCCCTACAAGGGCATATTCGCGGTCGCGATCGTCGCGATGGTGTTCGTCGCGGTCTTTGAAACGGCCATCGGCCTTTTGCTGATGCCGATCTTTGAGCAGTTCATCCCCGAAAACACGGGCTCACGGTCGCTCCCCTTCAACCTCCACGAACTGATCCCGAAGGAGCCGTGGTATTCGGCCTGGTTCGCGATCTCGGGACTCTTGATCGCATTCACTCTTGCAAAAGGCATCGCCGAGTATTTCTCGTCATACCTGATGGCGAAGATCGGCCAATCGGCCGTTCTTGATATACGTAAGCAGCTTTACGACCACCTGCTTTCGCAGTCGGCGTCTTTCTTTGAAAAGCACCGGACGAATTTTCTCGTCTCTCGCTTGGTCGTGAGCTGCTCGGCGATCGAGCTTGCGGTTTCAGCGAACCTCCGCGACGTTCTTCGCGAGAGCTTTATGCTCGTAGCATTTCTCGGAGCCGCATTCTATCTGAACTGGCGGCTGATGCTCGGTGCATTGATAATTGCACCGATCATCGCGTTCCTTACGAGCAAATTCAGCCGGGCGTTGCGTAAGCTCGCCGAAATGTCCTACGAAGGCAACAAGCTGCTTACCGACACCGCTCAGGAAACGCTGGCCAACCATAACATCGTCACCGCATATCGTGCAGAGGATCGCGAACGCACTCGGTTCGGCCGCGTCGCCGAGATGATCGCCCGGGCAAATCTTCGCTCGGGCCGGATCGCCGCGACCTCGCCGCCGACCATTGAGATGATCGGGACCATCGCCCTGGTGATTCTTCTTTATTTCGGCCTCCGTGAGATCAACGCCTCGGCAATGGACGCCCGCGAGTTCTTCGCATTTCTGTATTTCCTCTTCCGCAGCTATGACCCGATGCGGAAGATCTCCCGCCAGCATAACGAGATCTCGCGTGCGTTTGCCGCGGCCCGCGACGTCTGGGACGTGCTTGACAGCCACGAGCATCTGCCTGAGCGTCGGGATGCAAAGCCGGTTGCCGGACTTGAGAGATCGATCGAGCTGAAAAATGTCTCGTTCAACTACGGCGACAACACAAAACCGATCCTCGATTCGGTCTCGCTCTCGATTGAAAAGGGTAATGTGGTCGCACTCGTCGGCGAGAGCGGCGGCGGTAAATCGACGCTGATAAAGCTCGTTCAGCGGCTCTACGATCCGGCCTCCGGCTCGATCGAATGGGACGGCTCCGACCTTCGCGAGCTGAAGCTCTCGGACCTTAAGCGGCAGATCGCACTCGTCACGCAGGAGACCGTGCTTTTCAACGACACGGTCCGCTACAACATCTCCTACGGCGACCCGAACGCGACCGACGAGGACATTCGCCGTGCGACTGAGATCGCCTTTGCCGCCGACTTCATAGATGAGTTGCCGAACAAGTACGAGACGATCGTCGGTGAACGCGGAACGTTTCTCTCCGGCGGACAAAGGCAGCGGATCGCCATCGCCCGTGCGGTGCTGGCCAATGCTCCTGTGCTGATCCTTGACGAAGCCACCTCGGCGCTCGATGCCGAATCAGAAAGGCTGGTTCAACAGGCTCTCGGAAATCTGATGCGGGATAAGACGTCGATCGTTATCGCTCACCGGCTCTCGACCATTCGCCGTGCGGACAAGATCGTTGTGATGGAACGCGGGAAGATAGTCGAAACCGGCACACACGACGAATTGCTGACCAAAGCCGGCATTTACAAGAAGCTCTACGACCTGCAATTCGCGATCGAGGAAACCGACGAGGCCTAATCTACCCCATCTTCAACCCGCTTCTTCAGTCGCTTGAGGTCACCGGCGATCCACTCGGCGATCGCCTTGTTCAATGCCGGTGCGGGCAGTTTGTATTCATTCTCACCGATGCTTTGGATGCGGATCTTGGCCGCGGTGCCGCCGTCCGTTTCAGCAAGATCGTACCGGATCTTCATCTGGAACGGCTCATCGGCGGCGATCTCAGCAAAGCTCTCGCCGTCCGACCTCGTGACCAGATATTGGCAGGAATAGTGGCGTCCCAGAAGCGTGCCGACGCGCTCGAACTTCAAGCCCTCGCGCATCAGTCCAGGCGATTGCGGAAAGCAGTTCGTCAGCCCGGTGATCCAAAGCTTGTCATACTTTGGCTCGAGCATCACTTCGGCAACATCCTTACGCGGTCGTTCGATAACGATCTCGGCTCGGGCATCTACTGACATAATTTTCGCAACTTCGTGAGGGTTCTCGGGTAAAGCACGAAGAGGATATCAATACTTTTCCGGGCTGTAAAGAGCTCGGCCGGGCCGGCGGAACACCCGTGATTTCGTCTTCAGCAAAGTCTATTGCATAATTAGCTTCAGCAGTTCACCCGGTTTGTAAATTATGCGTTCGATGACAGGATATGGCAGCGGCTCTGCGGGCTCGGAAGGGACAACTGTCTCGGTCGAGATGAAGACGGTCAACAACCGCTTCCTTGACGTCCACCTGCGGATGCCCTCCAGCCTTCAGGCGTTCGAGTCAGCTCTCAAAAAGCAGGTCTCCGGAAGCCTCACCCGCGGGCGGGTCGATGTTTCGATCCAAATGGAGCGGACGTCGGAGATAACCTACGAGGTCAATAAGGAACTCATTGCGGGCTATCTTGCGTCATTCCGTGAGATCGGCGAGGAGTTTTCTCTCGGCGGTGAGGCTGATATCGCCACTATTGCAAAGCTTCCCGGCGTCCTGACGGCTAAGGAACCTGCCGCTGACGGTATGCTCGATCAACTGCTTGCCGAAGCGGTCGGCAGTGCCATCGAGAGGCTGCAGGAGATGCGTGCTAACGAGGGTGCATCGCTTTACGATGAGCTTGCTCTTAGGCTCGATAACATCGAACGGCACCTCGACCCGATCGAATCGGAGAGTGCGAACGTTTCCGAGGAATATTTCAAGAAGCTTTCAAAGCGGATCGGCGAACTGCTCGAAAAGGCCGAGGCCCGAACTGAGATCGACGAAGGCCGGCTCGCACAGGAGGTCGCCTATCTTGCAGACCGTTCGGACATTAGCGAAGAGATCACACGGCTCCGCGCGCATATCTCGCATTTCCGCACGATAATGGACGAGGAGAGCGAGGTCGGCAAGCGGCTTGATTTCCTTACTCAGGAGCTCAATCGTGAGGCGAACACGATCACTTCAAAGACCGCGAACCTGATCGTCAAGGAGAACGCTCTTGCCATCAAGAGCGAGATCGAAAAGATCCGCGAGCAGGTGCAAAACATCGAGTGAGAAATGAAAAAAGGTAACCTGATAATCATTAGCTCTCCCTCGGGCGGCGGCAAAGGCACGCTGATCCGCGAGATAATGCCGTCGGTTCCCGACCTCGGTTATTCGATCTCTCACACGACCCGCAAGCCACGATTCGGCGAGGAGCACGGGCGGGAATACTACTTCGTCTCCCGCGAGCAGTTTGACGAAAGCATCGCAAAGGGCCGCTTTCTTGAATACGCCGAAGTGCACGGGAACATGTACGGCACCTCACGCGAGCAGATCGAGGACATAACGGGTTCGGGCCGCGACGCGATCCTTGAGATCGACGTTCAAGGTGCATTGGCCGTGATGGAAAAGGTGCCAACGGCGGTCAGCATCTTTATCCTTCCGCCTTCTTTTGCCGTTTTGAAAGCACGCTTGACGGCCCGCAATACCGAAGATGCGAATGACCTTGCCATCCGACTCCGGAATTCATTTGCCGAAGTTCAGAACTACACGCGTTTCGATTACGTTATCGTCAATGAAGAGGTGCCTATCGCCTCTCGCCAACTCGCGTCGGTCATCTGCGGTGAAAGGCAGCGGCGGGATAGACAAACCGAGCGCATCGCGTCTATAATTGAAAGTTTCGCGGGAGCGAATCATTCTACCATCGGAATTTGACCAAATATGACCGAAGAAACAGAGCTTCTTGAAGACGAAGTGAACCTAAGCGAGATCGATCCGCCTGCGATCGATTCGAAATACCGGCGGATCATCCTTGCCGCTCAACGAAGCAAGCAGCTTCAGCGTGGAGCATTGCCGCGTGTTGATGTCGATCCGCGAAAGATCAAGCCGACGCGAATTGCCCTAAAGGAATTTGAAGAACGGAAGGTCAACTTCAGCTTCACCGACCAAGACGAAGAAGCTGCGGCCTGACCCGCTCAAGAGCCCAAATTGAAAAAGTCCGCACGCAGCGGACTTTTTTCGTTACATTCCCTTATAGTTCGGACCGCCGCCGCCCTCGGGCGTTACCCAATTGATTATCTGATAAGGATCGGCGATGTCGCAGGTCTTGCAATGGACGCAGTTCGAGAAGTTGACCTTCAGTTCGCGTCTTCCGGTTGCCGCATTCTCTTCCATTTCATAAACCGCCGCCGGGCAAAACCGCTGACACGGGTTGCCGTATTCCTCGGCACATCGCGTCGCACAGATCTCCGTATCGAGCACGTGCAGGTGCGATGGCTGGTCCTCGTCGTGCGAGACGCCGGCGTGGAATACGTCGGTAACCTTGTCGAAGGTCAGTTCCTTGTCGAACTTAAGTTCCGCGTAACGCTCGGGGTCGGCGTTGCCATTAAGCTCGCCGAGCTTTGCCATTCTCTCGTGGCCGGCAACGTGATGCTCCTTCGGCATAAAGCCCCAAGCGAGGCCTTTCGTCAGATATTGCAGCCCCGAATTTATAAGCGCCGACCAACGGCCCTTTTGGAACGAGGCGTGGAAATTCCGTACCGGGTGAAGCTCGTCGTAGATCCAGCTTAGATTGACCTTTTCGTCGTAATGGCGAAGCGTCGTTTCGGTGAAGTCCTCGTGCTCGAGCGCTCCGACGATCGTCTCGGCCGCAAGCATTCCCGACTTCATCGCTGTGTGGATACCCTTGATCCGCTGGCCATTAAGGAACGAGGCGGAATCGCCGACCATCAGTAGCCCATCCGCATACAGCTTCGGCATCGTCCAATAGCCGCCGGCGTTGATGGTCTTGGCTCCATACTTGATCATCTTTCCGCCGCGGAGCACCTCGGCAACGGCGGGATGCGTTTTGAACTTTTGAAATTCTGCGTGGGGATCGATGTTCGGGTCAACATAATCAAGCCCGGTTACATAACCGATACTGACGACGTTGTTCTTCATCCCGTAGATCCAGCCGCCGCCGTAAGTTTGCGTATCGGAGGGAAATCCGAGCGTATGAACAACCTTGCCTTCCGGAAAATTACCGGCCGGCAATTCCCAAAGTTCCTTGACGCCGATCGAGAAGACCTGCGGCTCTTTGCCTTCCATCAGCCCAAGCCGCTGCATCGCCTGTTTGGCGAGCGAGCCTCGCGAGCCCTCGCCGAGCACGGTGACCTTGGCCAGCAGTTCGACACCGGGCTCAAAATTCGCCTTCGGGTGGCCTTCCTTGTCGATCCCCTTGTCGCCAGTTCTTACGCCGATCACTCGGCCGTTCTCATCGTAAAGCAATTCGGCCGCAGGAAACTCGGGGAAGATATTGATGCCCGCCTCTTCGCATTTCTCGCCAAGCCATTCGCACATCTTCGAGAGGCTCAGGATGTACTTGCCCTTGTTCTTCAACGGCGGTGGGACGATCGGAGCGTTGATCAGCTTCGAAGGCGTCAGATACCACGCCGCGTCTTCGGTCACGACCGTGTCGACCGGGCATCCCTGTTCAAGAAAATCCGGCATCAGCTCGCGGATCGCTTTCGGGTCCATGACGGCTCCCGAAAGGATGTGAGCTCCGACGAACGAGCCCTTTTCGACGATGGCGATCTCGATCTCGCCGATCTTGCGGCCGTGCTTTATGCCTCGGTCAATTAGTTCGTCATGACGCCCGATCTCGGCCTTGAGGTGCAGAGCCGCCGCAAGGTTTGCCGGCCCCGCCCCGACGAAGACCACGTCCATCTCGATCTGTTCCCTTTCGATCATATTTTCTCCGGTATTGCCATTTCGCAAAAAATGAATAGCGATTCAGTTGCGACAAGTATAGCAAATCGAGCATTAAGGTAATAAACGGTCGGCTGCGGTAGTGGTAGAATTCCAGGGTGTATTTCCGCCCGATCATTCTCTTTGTTTTGCTTTCGCTTGTTGCCGCCTGCAACACGGAAAGGGCCGTTCGCGAGCCTCGTCCTTCCGACGCGCCGGCGACGATGCTCTGGGCATGGGAACGAAATGAGGATCTGCGTTTCATCGATCCGGCGACGACCGGCGTTGCATTCCTCGCGATGACACTGACACTTGAGGCGGATTCGGTCCGCCGCGAGCCGCGACGCCAGCCGCTGTTCGTTCCCGAGGGTACTTATCTCACCGCGGTGATCCGCATCGAGACCGTAAAGCAGACCGAACGTCGGCCCGCTTTAAGCGACGGCCAGATCGCCGAGATCGTCGTACTTACACGCTCCGCCCTTGAGCGGCCGAACGTGCGGGGCATTCAGATCGATTTTGACGCTGCACTCTCCGAACGGCCCTTTTATCGAAAACTGATGAAGGAGCTTCGTTCCGGCCTTCCCGCCGGAACCCCGCTTACGATGACCGCTCTCGCGTCGTGGTGTGTCGGCGACCGCTGGCTGCAGGAGATGGATGTTGATGAGGCGGTTCCGATGGCGTTCGTGATGGGTGCCGATGCCGAACGCATTCGCTCTTTCCTTCGTGCCGAGAACGACTGGACAGAACCGCTTTGCCGGGCAAGTTACGGCCTTTCGATAGATGAAGCTCCGCTTGCGGGCCTAAAGCCCGGCCGGCGTGTTTACTACTTTAGCGATAATTCGTGGAATGCGGGCGATCTTAGAAAGCTCTATTACCCGTAACGCAAAACCCGCGAATCGCTCCGCGGGTAATGCGTCCTTGAGAAGACCGGATTTCTGCTTGTTTCGTTGAAAAAGCAGAGCGCGAAGCACACACAAAATTCGCGACCTGAAGTCTTTTCTTCTGCAGTAACTTCTTTGCCACACCTACGAGGTTAGCTGACGGGCTAGGAACGAAAGTTATCCCCGCAAACCGAATTTGGCCTGCCTCGCCCCTGAGATCGGACACGTCCTTTCTCGATGGTTCCCCCGCGCCGGGACATCCCGACTTCGGTGATCAACTTTTCAACGGTAAGATATTAGCACTTTGTTTCCGCCAAGAGCAAGAAAAATGCGGCGAAATCCGAGATTTTTTCCGATTTCAGCGGGCCGGATAAAGGTGATAGAGCATTATATAGACGATAACGCCAGTCACGGATACGTAAAGCCACACCGGAAAAACGAATCTGGCAAGCTTTTTGTGCTTATCGAATCGGCCTTTCAAAGCCAGATAAAGGGCCGCAATGATGAACGGTGCCCCGATCGCAGCGAGGATCGTGTGCGAGGTCAAAATCGTAAAATATATCGGCCTCGCGAGCCCCTCACCTGTGAATCGGGTCGGCCCGATACCGAAATAGTACGTTCGCAGTGCGTGGTGCGAAAGATAGCTGGCCAAGAAGAGGCTTGAGACCAGAAAGGCTGTGAGCATACACGCCTTATGCTTCGGAATAGCCTTTTGCCTTATGAAATAAAAGCCGATGACCAGAAAGACCGCCGAGGTCGCGTTAAGGAACGAATTCCAGTGAGGAAAGATGCCGAGAAGCTGTTCCATAAAATATCATCACTTCCAGAACGCGAGCAGGACGACTATCGCAATCCAGAGCCCGCCCATGAAGTGCCAATACCAGCCGACCGAGCGGGCAAGTTTCTGGCGGTAATCCCGTTCGTCGTAGTTCGAGGTTCCCTGCCAGGTCCGCAGCACGACCGCCGCGAGGGCCACGATACCGCCGATGACGTGTACAGCATGGGCCGCCGTCAGGATATAAAAGAACCCGGCGTAAGGGTTCCCCTCAACGTAAAGCCCCGTCCGCCAAAGTGCGATCCATGCAAGAAGCTGCGAAGCGATAAAAATACCGCCCAAAACGGTGGTCGTAACGAAATAATTTCGCGATGCCGTCCAGTTGCTTCGGTCGACCGAGAGCTTTCCTGCGTGATAGGCAAAGCTGCTTAACACGATCATCAGGGTGCTTATCCAGATCGGGATAGGAAGGTCGAACGGCTTCCACTCGAGAACATTGTTCGTCGCGATGACGATATATGCCCCGAGCAGGCCGCCGAAGGTCATTAGCACGACCAAGAGCACGAACCAAGTAATTATCTTCGCCTTATCCGGCCTTTCGTCGTCCTCGTCGTCAAAAAAGTCGTTCGGGTCTGGGTCAGGGCCGCGAAAGGGCCCGCTCGGGCCGCCGCTGCCGGAGAGAATGTCCTCCACGGTCGTTCCCGGTGCCCGGTCTGATGTTGCTGTTACACCTTCGCGAATCATTATCGGCTGTTTATCACAAGCGCCCCGAAGACTATCGGCAAGTAAAGAACAGAGACAAGAAGAAGCCGTCGAGCCGCTTTATCGTTCTTCGCCCGCGACATCCGGAAAGATTCGACAAGAAACCAGATGCCTGCAAAAAGTGCTGCCCCGAGGTAAATGAATCCCGCGTGCCCGAAAAAGAACGGGGCAAGGCTGACCGGCAATGTAAGAAAACCGAAGAGGAGTATCTGCCGAGCGGTGATCACACCCGACCTGTCGACGACCGGGAGCATTTTGATGCCCGCCCGCTCGTATTGTTCGCGGTAAAGCCACGCGATTGCCAGGAAGTGCGGGAACTGCCAAAGGAAAAGCAAAGCGAAAAGAGCCCACGCACCGAGCGAGATCTCGTTCGCGGCCGAAGTCCAGCCCATTAGCGGCGGCATCGCTCCCGGAACCGCACCTACGGCAGTGCAGATCGTGCTTCGGGTCTTGAGCGGCGTGTACATCAGCACATAGCCGACGATGACGACCAGACCGAGCAATGCCGTAAGCGGGTTGACTAGGAAGAAGAAAACAAGTTCTGCGCTCAGCGTAAGAGCCGACCCGAATATGAACGCTTCGATCGAACTTACCTTCCCTGCCGGCAGCGGCCTTTTCGCTGTCCGCTCCATCAGCGAATCGGTCGCCCGCTCGAACCATTGGTTCAAGGTCGCTACGCCGAGAGCCAGCAGCATGATGCCGGTCATCGACCATCCGAAAAGTGCATAGTCGATCGGGCTTCCCGAGCCTACGTAATATCCGGCCGCCGCGGTCAGCACCAACATGAACGCGATACGTGGTTTGGTCAACACCACGTAGGCGTTCAGGCGATCCCGAAGGCTCAAAGGCTCAGCGGCCTCGCCGATCTCTGCTACTGACATACTCATAGGCTCAGGGCTCTGCAATGCTAAAGAATAGCCTTACCGGCCGGTTTTTCAAAGCTATCATGCTCTGATGAGCCTGCTTATTTTTAGAAGCAGAGCTAATAAACCGGAAGGTGACAAAACACCGTCCCTGTTCTAATATTCTTATAGATAAATGTCGGTTAACGAAGAAAGCATTAAACCCGGCCCGCCGGCCTCCCCTGCAAAGGCTGCTTCCGGAACGAACTTAATGGGTTATGTCGAGGCTGTGCTCAGGTTCCTGAGTTCGGTCAGGTTCGGCGTGACCTTGCTCGTCATTCTGGTCATCCTTTCGATGATCGGAATGCTCATCATTCAGCAGAATGTCGATGGTTTCGATTCGTATTACGCATCGCTGACACCGGCCGAAAGGACCGTCTATGGTGCACTCGGGCTCTTCGATATCTACCACGCGTGGTACTACAACCTTCTGCTGCTCGTCCTCTCGCTCAACATTGTTCTGGCATCAATCGAGCGGTTCCCGTCGGCTTGGAGCTACATCCGCAACCCGAAAAAGACCGCAACTGCCGAGTGGCTCAAACAGCAGCAGGTGAGTTCCGAGTATGTCGTTTCGGGAACGAACACGGAGAGCGTAATTGAAAAGCTGCGGGGCGTCTTCGACCGCCGCGGATTCACGCCCGAAGTGACCGAAACCACGACGAAATCATACGCCGTTGATGAGAGCGGCAAGAAAGATTTCTCGCGGACGATCGAGAGCAAACAGGCCGTTCTCTTTGGTGAACGCGGCAAGTACAACCGCCTCGGTGCGTATATCGTTCACGTAACGCTGTTGACTCTCTTTCTCGGCCACGCCGTCGCCTTGATGACCGGTTTTGACGCTGACGTCAGGATGATCCCGGGCGATGCGAGCGACCAGATCGAGATGATCCGGTTCGAACTCGACAAGCGAGAGCGTTTCGCTGTGCAACTGCCGTTTACGGTGACTTGTACAGACGTTCAGCAAAAGCTGATCGACCCGAGCGGTGCGATCGACGTCACAAACACGCTTGATTGGCGGACGCAGATCAGGATCGACGACCCGGAATACGGAACGACGATCGCGGATGTGAGCATGAACAACCCGTTCCACTATCGCGGGTTCCGGTTCTTCCAGGCACAGACGGTCCCGATCGGCAATGCCCGCGAGATCAAGATCCAGGCCGTTCCGGTCGATGGCGGCGAACCGCAGACGGTGAACATCATGCGGCTCGGAAGCACAACGCTTGCCGATGGCACGGTCATCGAATACGATCAATTCCTTCCGGATTTTACATTCAACCAGAACGGCGAACCTGACACACGCTCGGGCGAGTACAACAACCCGGCTGCAGTTCTCAGCGTAACGCCGCCCGGCGGCGAACGGCAGCGTGTCTTCGCGTTTGGTTCGACCGTTCCGGATAACATTCCGATCAGTGCTCCGAAGGCCGGCTATAAGTGGCGGCTAAATGAGTTCGAGAAGGCCCCGTTCGCCCATATATTATCGATCAAGTACGACCCGTATAACGGTGCGTTCATCGCCTGGTACTTTGGCGGCGTCGGACTGATGGCGGCCCTGGTCTATGTGTTCTTTTTCTCGCATCGCCGCATTTGGGCAAATGTGGAAGAGCAAGCGGACGGAACCGTAAAGGTGATCCTCGGCGGGCACACGAACCGCAACCATAAGGCTTTCGAGGATATCTTCAACAAAGTGGACGCCGAGGCCGCACATGGCCTTGGGCAGGAAAAGCAGGTGAGAAACTCGTCCGAATAGAGAATAGTTATGGCACAGGAAATTTACGAAAGAGAGATCGGAACAGGCTGGACCTCATATCTTCCGGCCATTCTTGCATTGGGCGGCTCGCTGGTGATGCTCGGATTGCGCATCCAGATGGGCCAATCGTTCATGTCCGACGGCGCGTTGATGATGGTGGCACTCGCCTGCTACATCCTTGCGGGCTTGTTCCAGTTGACGAACCTCTACGCTCCTTCGGAAATGGCGCGTAAGATTTCGCTCTGGACCGCGACGCTCGGCGTGTTCTTCAACCTCTCAAGCTGGCTCGTCCGGTGGGTAACGGCGTACGAACTTGAAACCGCGGTCCTGCGGCAAAGCGGATACACCGAGATGCCATGGGTGTTTCGCTATGTGCCGTTTGCGAATCTCTATGACCTCAGTATCGCTTTTGCCTTCGGTGCGGGTATTGCAACGCTGCTCCTGATCCGGCGAAGCTCGTATCAGATACTGACGGCGTTCACGTTGCCGCTCGCCGCGATAATTCTCGTTCTTGCACGGTTCATCGGCGATGAATTCATCGACCTTCCGCCGGTTCTCGATTCCTACTGGCGGCCGATCCACGTCGGCGTTGCTTCGCTGAGTTACGGGGTCGCTCTCGTTTGTTTTGCGATCGCCGTGATATACCTGCTGAAGGATCGGGTCAAGGTCGAATCAATGGCCATCTGGTCGAGCGTTTTCGCACTTGGCGTTATCGGAACCGTAAGCAAGTTTTCGGTCTTTACCGAATTCGTTTACCGGACCGGGCTTTTCATGCCGAATACTAATGGCGGAAAGCCTTTCTCTGCCCCGTTCCGCCTCGAACTTCCCTGGGTCGGCGAGACGCTGGCCATTGCCGGGCTTTTGTATCTCGGGGTAATAATCGCATTTCTTTTCTATCTTTACGGCAACAACGAGCCTGCGAAGAAGGTTGGCCACGGCCTGCTCAAGATAGCGCTTCTGGTGAACATTGTTTCCGTCGGATTTCTGGTTAACGGTGTCCGCAGTGTCGAGAATCCGCTTCCGCGGCTTGAGCAGCAGCTAAAGGAAGACCCGAGCCAGTATGTCGTCGCCGGACGTGCCATTGCCGAGCGTCAGGACCTTACGGCGAAAGAATACGCTGCACTGACGCCGCTCCAGATGGAGCAGATGGCCCGCTCTTATTTGCAGGTTTACGGGCCGCAGCTATACTCGTCGCTTAACACGAACCCGGTCGAGCTTTCGGGCCTTATAACCGCTCTCGCCGGAACGTTCTTTGTGATCCTTTTTGGCTTCCGGACCGAAAAGCTTATCGAGCGGCTGCCGAGCCTCGAATCGCTCGACGTGCTGATGTACAAGACCGCCTGCCTTGCGTTTGCAGGGCTCGCGATGCTGCTGATCACGGGAGCGATATGGGCGAATGAAAGTTGGGGTAGGCCTTGGGGATTTGACTCGAAGGAGACGGGAGCTCTCGTCGCCTGGCTGACATACGCGGCGTTTCTTCACACGCGGATCTCGCGTGGCTGGACGGGCCGTTCCTCGGCATACTTTGCCATCGTCGGGTTCCTTTTGGTCATCTTTACTTATCTTGGAGTTAGTTACTTGCTGCCGGGGCTTCACAGCTACGCATAGTGGCCGGCCGGCAGAGTTTTTGTAAATGCAGAAAGCAATAGTCTTCGGCCTTTGCGGCCTTCTTCTGGGCCTCGGGCTTGGATTCTGGGGAGCCAATCGGCTCAATAAGAACGTTGCGGAGGATGCTCCGCTCGTCGGTGCGAATATTGATCCTGCGACGGTCGGCTTGACGGGACAGAACCCTGCCGACATACAGGAACTGCTCGATCAGGCGGCCGCCAAGCCGCAGGACTTCGTCACCCAGATGAAGACCGGCGACCTCTACGCCCAGATCGGCCGCTTCAACGAAGCCATTGAGTATTACAAACGCGGTGTCGAGCTAAAGCCGAATGATTATCTCGCGAACCTCGTTCTGGCGAATGCCTATTTCGACGGAAAGCAGTTCGAGAATGCGGCGAAGCATTATGCAAAGGTCCTTGAGTTGAAAGATGACGATCTGAACGCACGGTCAGATTACGGTGCGACGTTCGTCGAAAGGCCCGAGCCGGACCTCGACAAGGCTCTTGCAGAATTTGCAAAAGTGCTCGAAAAGGATCCGAACCACACTGCGGCGTTGTATTACTCGGCCATCGCGAACCACCGGAAAGAGCAGAAAGACAAGGCGTTCGAGTTTCTTGCGAAGCTCGACGGCACGACCGCCGATCCGCAGTTGAAGCAGCGTTTGCGGGAGATACTTGAAGGAAAGGCCGCTACTCAATAGAGACGCGGTTGACCGTCGCCATTGAATACCGCCGAACCGGCCCGCCTTTTGGGAGCACGACCAGAGTTTCGCCCTCGACCGAAAAGCGGCTGATCTCCGTCATCGGTCTCTCGATCCGCGAACCGTCCGTAAATTCGATCACAAGCTTAAGCATTCTTGCCCGCGGAGCGGCAGATCTTGCCGCCTCGCGTTCGGGGGCTCGCGGGGTAGCAGTTTCGCGTCGAGGAGCCGCCGGCGTTTCGTCTTTCCTTGCCGGTGTTTCCTCTTTTCGGACGACCGCCGTTTCCTCTTTCCTTTCAGGAACAGCCGGACGGCTTTCCGCTTCGGCCCTTTCGACCCTGCTCGGCGCGGTCTCTGTCCGCAGTGTTTCAGCACTGGTTTCCTCTCTCGCCTGCCGCGCGGACCTTACAGGCTCGGAACGTGTTATTATCGGCAGCTCCGGGGCATTGGGAAAATCTTCAGCATTGACCGCAAGAAAGCTCCCCGCAAATTTGATGACGTAACTCGCCGGATCGTCATTCGGCGTCCGCCCCTGAACCCGCAGGAGAAGCCGCTCGCTCTTCCTGAGGTAAAGCACCCGGCCGGTTTCGTTATTCTGGTAATCAGCGTAGAAAACGATCTTTGAAAGCGGCCGCAGCCCGTCCTGTACAAAGATGTCAATATCGCCCGTGAAATTTTCGGCGACGATATTCACGAAAATATCGCCCTGTTCGCCGTCGAACACATAAAAATGCTGGGTCAGCCTTGCGTCGCCGATCGGCCGGGCATCGATGCGTCCGCGGATCTCGCTGCGAGTCACGGGAGTCGGGTACCGCTGGTCGTTCGATTGTGCTGCGGCGTTGGCCGAAAGAAAGCCGACAGCGGAGACGACGATAATTATGTATAGAAACGAATTCAGGTAACGCATTCGAATCGGGTGAGGCATCTAGAGATCTTTTCGAAAATGGACGAGCCGCGAGGTTTCCTGATAGCCGACCTTGGCATGAGCGTCAATGCCGAGCTCATTACCGATCTCGGCATCAGAGGCCATTTCTGTACAACCGAGGCTGCGGGCCCAGTCTTCCGCCGCCTTGACCAATCCGGCTCCGACACCGCCGTGGCGGAACGCCGGTTCTACGTACCAGCCCTCCAGGTAGCCGACCTGGTCCGTCATGCAGTCCTCGACGAACGGCCGTATGCCGGCCTCGACAAACCCGACCAGATTGTTCGGCCCTGCCTCGGCGACAAAGACCTGCTGCGATTCGGGATCGGCCAGTATCTCGAGCATCTCGCTCCGATGGTCATCTTCGGAGTTCGCGTCCCAGAGACGTACCCGTAGCCGCATCCATTCGTCGAGGTCAGACTCGGCGATCGGGCGAATAGTTATTGGTCCGCTGTCCATTACGAAGCGATTCTATCAGTCTTGGCACTCAGCAACAATCGAAAAATAAAAAAGCCGGGCACAGCCGGCCCGGCCTTTGTTTAAAACTGCGATGCAGCTTAACCGGCTTTCGCGGCCTGAGCCTTGCCGTTCAGCACTTCGATCGCCCGCTTAAGCTGAATATCCTCCGCCGCAGGCTTTGCTGCAGGCTTTGGCGATGCGGTCGGCTGCGGCTGCTGCGGAGCCTCTTCATCCTGCTGTTCGATCAGCTCCTCGACCTCGCCTGCCTCCGGAGTTTCCGGACGCTTGACCTCGACCGACGGCTTCACCCCCATCGAATCACGGCTGTCACCAAGAAATGGCACGCCACTCGGGGAGGCCCATTTCGATGTCGTTAAAAACAATCCATCACCGCCGCGGAGCGTGAAGAGCTGCTGCTCGGCACCGGCACCAAAACTCCGCTCGCCGACCACTTCACCACGCTTGCGGTCAAGAACGGCTGCCGCGACCGCTTCGGCCGCTCCGGCAGAGCTGAAATCGATGAGCACGGCCACCTTGCCGTCAAAGAGGTGCTTTGCTGGGTCAGCGGCGAATGTATTGATTACCTTGTTGTCCCGGCCCATGACTTTGGCGATCTCGCCCTCACGGATGAAAATATTCGCAACCGCGACAGCTTCCTGCAGCTTGCCGGCGGCAACGCCGCGAAGGTCAAGCACGATCTTCTCAACACCTTGCTTCTTGAGCGATTCGACCTGCCCGCGGATGTCCTCCGCTTCGCCGTCCTCAAGGCTAAATACCTTGATCACACCCGTCTTTCCTTCGGCGATGGTCGATTCCGCTTTCGGTACCTGATAGGTTCCGCGAGTGATCTTGATCGCCTGCGGACGCTCGCCGGCACGAAGCACACGCATCGAGACCTCGGTTCCCGGCTCGCCCATGACCATCTGCCGCGCATCATAAAGCGAAATATCACGCGTCGCCTTGTTCTCGATGTATTCGATCACGTCACCGGCCTTGAGGCCCGCCTTTTCCGCATTCGAACCCTTTACTACCGAAATGACGTAGAGATACTGCGAAACCTGAGAAAGCTCGGCTCCGATGCCGACCTTCTTACCGTTCTGCGGCGAACCAAATTCCTTGACCTGCTCGGGTGTCAGATACGAGGAATACGGGTCGAGGCCCGCTACCAATCCGCGGAGTGCACCTGCACGGACCTTAGCGAGGTCCGGCTCATCGACGTAGTCGTTTTGAATGTGCTGGAGCACCGATTCGAAGATCCGCAGTTGGGCTCCCGGGTCGTTGATCGGCTGCTGTGCCTGCGTCTGGAGCATTGTCCCGACGAACGGCAGACCGCCGACCAAAACATACGCCGCGACGACCGATGAGATCAGCAGCGTCCACATTTTTCCGCGAAATGACATATAATTACCTCGAAAGCCCGGAAACGGCTCTGTTTAATACGCTTCGGCGGTGCCGAAGTTTCCAAAGCCGCATTCCTGCAATTATCGAATATCAAGGCCTTTGACGCAAGATTTATATACAACCAATACTTCCCGCGTTGCAGATATCTCCGAGCTCCCGCGTCAGGGCAGGCTTCTTGCTCTCGACCCCGGCACAAAGCGTGTCGGCGTCGCAATTAGCGATGAGACTCAGACCGTAGCAAGGCCGCTCGAACGGATCGAGCGGACCTCCTGGAAAAGACTGCTTGAAAAGGTCAGGACCATCGTCTCGGAGTTTGATGCCGTCGGGCTGGTGATCGGTTTGCCGCTAGAATCGGACGGGACAGAAAGTCCGATGTCCGCCGAAGCTCGCGACATGGCCCGCAAGTTCTCGCTCTCGCTCGATATCCCGGTCGTTGTGGAAGATGAACGCGTCACGAGCTACGCCGCTAAATCAAGGCTCTGGGAACGCGGCTTTTCGATAGAAGAAAGCCGCCGCCTCGTTGATAGCGAAGCCGCGGCCATCATTCTCTCCGACGTACTCGAACGCCTCAGGGCCGAAAGGCCGTAACGCTCGCCGCCGCCTTTGCAACCGCATCTTTGCTGAATACAAATACCGGAGCGTTACCGGTGCTCCATGCCTCGAACTGATCCTTAAAATGCGGTGAGCGCGCGTCGCCGCTCTGCCCGAGCGGTATTACGAAACGCTTCGTGTCCCAATTGCCGGGGCTGACTACATGCCGCATCGAAACTGCCGAGGCGACGTTCGGCGTCTGGCCGCTGCCGCGGATCGGGACATTGGGTGTCGCAAACTGTCCGCCGATCAGCGGGGCCGCCGCGAGCGGATGCGGAAAGCGTGCTGTGACAACACGGCCCCAAGTCCATTTCGAGGATTCGGCACCGTAGTCCTTCGCAAAGCGGGCTTTCGCTTCGGCGTCACACGCCTTGAACAGGTCGCCGTAGCTCGAAATGCCGGAGGGCAGCCAGCGAGCGGTTCGTTCGCGGACCGCCCAGAAAAGCACTCGCTCGCGGATGGCACCCGCCGGCACCGGTTGATTTGCCGCGGCGATCTTGTTTGCCGCACAGTTGCGAAGCTCGTTGACAAGCAATGCGGCATACGAATCCGGCATCATCCGGCCGTCCCATTCTTTCAGGGCCTTGGCGTCCGCCTCGCCGACCGCACCGAGATCGGTGATGTCCTTCGCCAGCATCGCGAGCGGGATATTGTAAGCATCGAACTGGGCCGCCTCCGAGGACTCGAGTGTCGCTTTCGTGTCCTTGGAAAGCAGGTCGTAAAGCCGGCGGGCACGCCACGGCGGCGCGAAGTCGCGGATGATCTGCTGATGCTTATAGTCCGTTCCGGCGATCCGCTGATTCGCCGTCATTATGAAGCCCTCGGGCGGATTGTACAGGTTCGGAAGCTCGGCAAACGGCACGGTTCCGACCCAGTCACCGTCAGTCGTCGCTCCATCGTATGGCAGCGAGCCGTCGCCTTTTCGGCGGATCGGAATCTTGCTCGCTGCATACCAACCAATGTTGCCCTTCGTATCGGCATAGATGAAATTTTGCATAGCACCGGCATATTTGCTAAGCGCCTGCTTGAAGCCGTTCCAATCTTTCGCCCGGTTTATCTCGAGAAACGCCGTCAGGTCGTCGTTCTTAGGGTCGAGTGCCGTCCAGCGGAGCGCATAGCTCTTTCCGCCGCGTTCGACGATGACCGGGCCATTGCGGGTCTCGGTAACGAGCAGCTCCTCGCTCGAAAGCTCGGGATTGAGCGGGTTTGCCCGGAACTTGATCACCTCTTTGCGGACGGTCGGCTCAGCCCATCCATCGGGCGTTGCGATCTTGCCGTCCTGCATCGTTACCAGATACAGGTCCTGGACATCGGGCCCGACGTTCGTCGCTCCCCACGCGAAATGCTCATTATGTCCGAGCACGACGCCCGGAACGCCCGGGAACGTTACGCCCGCGACCCGCATTCCCGGAGCCGAAAGATGCACGAGATACCAAATGCCCGGAGCCGCCGGCATAAGATGCGGATCATTCGCTAGGATCGGCTTTCCTTCCGCAGTCCGTTTGCCGGAAATGACCCAGTTATTGCTCGCCGCGAGGCCTTCGGCATAAAGCCCGACCCGCTCCAGCGACCGCCTACGAATTTCCTCATCATCCGCCACCGAGGGCAAAGAAAGTTCTGCCACAGAGGTCACAGAGTCATTTGAGAAATCGTCAGAAACTGAACCGCTCAAGTTCCCCGTGTCCCCGCGTCTCCCCGTCTCCTCTTCTCCTCTTCTCCCCTTCTCCCCTACTCCGGCCATCGCGTCCTTGCCAAACAGGATCACATCATACGCCGTCGTCTTCCCGAAAAGGTCGGCGTATTTCTGCTTGTCGATGCCCTGCAGAGCGAGCCGCTGGAGGTCGCCCTGCCACGTGCTGCTGAGAGCGTCGGCGAGTATTTTCCCGATCACGATGGTATCCGCCGGCGTCCAATCCCGCGGTTTGTATCGCAGAATGCGGAACTCCATCGGAGTCGTCTCTTCGGTCAGCGTGGCGATGTAGGCATTCACGCCGCGGGCATAATTCTCGAGCGCTGCACGGGCATCGGCCGGCAGGTTCGGCAGCGTTGCCTCGGCGATCGAGGCAAAACCGTATCGTCGCCAACGCTTGTCCTCCTCGATGGTCGCCCGGCCAAAGATCTCTGCCGTCTCGCCGCGGGCAACCCGCCGCAGCAGGTCCATCTGCCAAAGCCGGTCGCTCGCCACCGTATAGCCCTGCGTGAAATAAAGATCGGCCTCGTTCGCCGCCTCGATGTAAGGGATCGACCGGCCGTCTCGCGTGACCGTTACCTCTTTCTGCAGGCCCGCAACCCTCGCCTCGCTCCTCGCCGGCTGCCCGAACGCCGCCGCCGCACAAACCGCCAACAAAAGACCAAAAAGAAAGCTCTTTCTCATATCCACAAAATATATCAGGATTCGCCGAAGTATCAGAGGGACGTCGTGTCAGCAGCCCGACCGTCAGGGAGGGCTCCAATGAAGAAGCCCGCGCGTAAGCAAGGGCTTATCATCCAATGAAAAATGATGAATGCGGAGTCGCCGTGTCACTAGCCCGACCGTCAGGGAGGGCTCATTGGAATGGTGAATGGTGAATGCCGAATGATGAGCGATGAAACTGGAAATCGAGATCATCCGCGGTCGTCGTCATGCGGCGTCAAGCTGATCATCCCAGACTTCGACTCGTATCTTTCTTCTTCTTCGATGTCGCGGCCGCGTGCCTTTCGCCAATCGAGAAGCCGCCGGTTGAGCGGCGTCAGCACCGCGGTCAGCACGCCCGCCGCAACGAACGACAGAAGCATTGACGTGACGGCCGAGAATCGCGAAAAACTACCAACATCGAGATACTCGGCAAGCGCCGGCAAGAAATATACGGCAGGAAACGCGATCAACCACGCCAACACCGCCAACGTCCCTTTTCGCATCGTCGTTCTCCTTTTGTAGTGGGCTAGTGCGAAACCTATTCGAACTCGCCGATGATCCTTCCGACCGGCGTCCGGCCATTTGCATCGAAATGTTCCGGTTCCGGCTTTGGGTCGAGGATGTTGCGTGTCAGCCGGCCCTCAAAATGGGCCAAGAATCGTTCGACACTTCTTTTGTTGTCGCCCCAATCGAAAACTTGGAAAAAAAGACACCTGCTCTCGACCATTACGCAACCGGGCTCCAAAAGCGAAACCGTGAATCGTTCGCCCCAGGAATTTAAGCTTATCCCAGTCCTAACGACGAAATCACCAGACGATGACTCGACATACTCCCAGCCAAGAATATCAAATGCATACTGGGCTGCGTTGCGCACCGCATCTCGCGTAGCGCTGGGAAATTCGACTGTCTCGCTATATTTCGCGGGAAATCCGAAAGCCATGATGGAGCATTATATACTGACCTTGATGATCCGTGAACCGCGTTTCTTCGCCAGCCTACAGTTCGGTTCTTGGACGCGCCCAATCGCCTGCCGAAATCGTCGAAGACAGCACCATTGCATTTCGGGCCTTTCGCTAGCTCATCACAACTAACCGCGGTTCCGTCATTTCCTCCATTGCGTAGCGGACGCCTTCGCGGCCGAAGCCGGAGTCTTTCACGCCGCCGTAAGGCATATTATCTACGCGGAAAGTCGGCACGTCGTTGATGATAACGCCGCCGTATTCGAGCTGTTCGGCGGCAAGATTGGCTCGGCCGATATCGCACGTGAAGACGCCCGCCTGCAGCCCAAAGCGGCCGTGATTGGCAAGCTCGATCGCATCCTCAAAACGCGAAAAGGGCTCGACGACAGCGAGCGGAGCGAACGCTTCCTCCGAGACGACCTTCATCTCCGGCGTCGTGCCGGTCAGCACGGTCGGTTCGAGCATTGCACCCTCGCGGCGGTTGCCGCAGATGAGCTTCGCACCGCCATCGAGCGCTTCGTTTATCCAGCTCTCGGCCCGCTCGGCGGCGGTATTGTCGATCATCGGTCCGATCTCCGTCGCCTCGTCCGCCGGGTCGCCACGCTTGAGCAGCGACGCCCGACGTGCGAACTCGTCGATCCACGCCCCGAACCGCGATTCATGAATGAATATCCGCTGAACCGAGATGCAAACCTGCCCCGAGAAGGCGAACGCCCCGACGATATTTTTGCGAAGCGTATCCTCCGTGTCCGCCGTTTCATCGACGATCACCGCCGCGTTGCCGCCGAGTTCGAGCGTGACGAATTTCTTCACCGCCCGCTGCTTGATCCCCCAGCCGACCCTGTCGCTGCCGGTGAACGAGATCATCCCGATCCGGGCGTCGGTATAGATCGCGTCGAGATGTCTGACGTCGGTCGGGACGACCTGTAGGGCCGATTTCGGCAGGCCGCTTTCGAGGAAGACCTCGCCGAGCAGAAGCGAGGTCAGCGGCGTCCGGTCGCTCGGCTTGATGATGACGGCATTTCCCGAGGCAAGCGCGGGCGCAACCTTATGGGCGACGAGGTTGAGCGGGAAATTAAACGGCGTAATGCCAAAGACAACACCCCGCGGAATGCGTAGCGTATATGCCATTTTGCCGCGGCCCGCGGGTTGTGTATCGACCGGGACGACCTCGCCGGTGAAGCGTTCGGCCTCACCTGCCGCCCACGAAAAGGTGGCGATGGCCCTTTCGGCCTCGCCGCGGGCATAGCGGCGCGGCTTCCCCGCCTCGGCTTCGATGCTTTCGATGAATTCCTCGCGACGCCGCTCGATCCCATCGGCCATCCGCCGCAGGCCCTTCGCCAGCCGAAAGCGGTCAAGCCGCCGCATCTCTGCCGCTGCTTCCGCGGCATTCTCGACCGCCGCGGCAAGCTCGTCCGGCCCCGCCGAACCGACTTCCGCGATCACCTCGCCGCTCCATGGCGACGCGACCCGAATGCTTTCGGCGCCTGCCCGCCATTCGCCGCCGATCAATATCTCGCGCTTTATTGTCATTGCAAGAGATATTCTAACAGCCCCGACCCAAGAAGTTTGCAAAGCCCACGGCCAGAGTTTAAACTTCTCTTCAGCGTGCACCCGTAGCTCAGCTGGATAGAGTATCTGACTTCGAATCAGAGGGTCGCAAGTTCGAATCTTGCCGGGTGTACCATTTCAATTTCGGATGTGAGATTTCGGATTTGAGATTCCGGCGTCGAGCTTCTGACAGCTGACCACCGACCACCGACCACTGACCACTGACTAAACATCCGGCACCCAAAACGTCCGTCCCGAATCGGTTATCTTCTTTAGCCCGAGCGACGGAAGTTCAGTTTCTTTTACACCCAGGTAGGTGAAGTGCGGAAGGTCCGAGGCGACCGTTTGGAACCAGCCATTCTCGTTGAGTATGCTGCGGACCTGAGCGTTGTCGAACTCCTTTACGTCGAATGCCAGCAGCGAGAGGTGCTGCGAGGTTCCGGGCGGAGCGACCGAATAGATGATCGATTTCGAAAGGTCCTTGGCGAAATAGATTCCCTGCTCCTCGAGCCGGAGCACTTCCTTCACCTGTTCAAATGTTGAAAGCCCCTTAAGACGGTCGGCATCCGCTTTCGTCATCCGCCCCTGCTTTACCCAATGAACAAGCGCCGGATCGACGCGGCTTTGCCAGAGCCCGACCGTCTCGGTGTAAGTACGCTTTGCGGAATCGGCCCCTCGCGGGTTTACCGAAAGCCCCTTGGCCTTCGCTTGTTCGATCGCGGTGCGGAGAGCGTCCATCGCCGAGGCCTGAAGTGTAAGCTGGAACCCACCGATCGAAGCGGTCGATGTCCGCATTGTTCCTTGAAATGCAGCGACTTCCGGTTCATCGCGAAAGACGACCTTGAGCGGCACATTCACGCCGCGAGCCACGAAGACCGAACCGTACTCACGCAGCAGCTTCCGGCCAACGTCGTCCGTCGGCTGCTCAAAATCCGCCGGCAGGTTCGCCGCAAATCCCTTCTTCTCGCCCATCTCGGTGTTGCTATTCGTCGTAGGAGTGCGGTTCGTGTTGACCGTGTTCGTCGTGTTCGTATTCGAGAAATTCACCGGCCGGTCGCCGCGGTTCACCGGACCTTCAGGACTCCGGGCCGTCGGGCTAGTCCAGCAGGCGGCCGTCGCCGCGGCCACTGCCAAAACACTCAAACGAAACAATACGCCTAACCTCATCGCTCAAAATTCGGTATCCAGAACGTGTAGCCGTCCTTTTCGGCGGCGACGAGCCCACGCCTCGGGAGTTCGTCCTCATCGAGCCCAAGATATGTGAAATGCGGCGTGTCGTCAATGATCGTCTGGAACCAGCCGTGTTCGTTGAGGATCGCCCGGACGTCCTTGTTGGCAAATTCGGCGACGTCGAGCGCCAGCATTGAAAGATGCTGCGAGGTGCCAGGGGCGGCGACCGAGGAGAAGATCGAGCGGTTGAACCCGGTCGAGAACCAGATCGAATCCTTCTCCCATTCGATCACCTG
>ERZ761602.1892-NODE-1892-length-35559-cov-47.828217_pt1 | contig 35559 bp, 22 predicted proteins | sample MGYA00512165_ERZ761602 | MGnify/ENA primary metagenome ERZ761602 (study PRJEB28899, sample SAMN02445085) | bioreactor sludge metagenome | biome: EBPR sludge; isolation source: Thorneside wastewater treatment plant | place: Australia: Brisbane, Thorneside...
ATGTAATTACTTGTCACAAAGCCTCGTCAGTACAATCGCCTTAATGAAACTTGATATTTTGGTCCTTTTTTATCAGGAAAAAAGGACGAAATCCAAAAAAACCATGCCTGAAAATTTCAAATTTTTATCTGGAAACTCACATCAAATAATTAAATTGTTTTTTTTACCTAAATTGAATTATATAGCGCCTAATTTTCTTTATATTAAATCTTGAGTCTGCTCCGAAAAGTCTTTGCCCCTGAATTACACTAAGATAGGACTTTTAATTTGTTGGTTTTCAATCATTTCCCATTAGTCTTGTGCTGACCTTCAGCGTCAGTAGGTTGGGGCAAAAAACGATTGAAAATCAACAAATTTGACTTTTCGGAGCAGACTCAAGTTTTATCATATTAAAAAGGGCAAAACTCAGGACAAAGCATCCCGCGTTTTCTTCCTGGTTTATTTAGGATCAATCTAAAATGCATTGAATCCACAGTAATTTTTTAAGATAAAAGCCATATTCTGTATATTTGCAGGGTATCATTTTGAATCTTTGTTTTATCACATTAAATAAATTATGGAACTGACAAACGAGCTTTCTGAATTGATTTCAAAACAGAAATTATTGAAATCCTGGAGCTATATTTGGCATCCGGTTGAAAGAGGATACAATAACCGTACTTTATACATCAATGTAGGTGATTTTAATATCAAAGAGAAGGAAGTCACTCAACTGATGAAGGATAAATTCATTGGAGGAAAGGGCTTTGGGTTAAAGCTGCTGTGGGATGCCACAAAACCGGATACAAAATGGGATGATCCGGAAAATGAGGTCATCATTTCTCCCGGTCCTGTTGGTGGTATCTCTCAATATTCAGGGGCCGGAAAATCCTTACTGGTATCCATTTCTCCCCAGACAGATTCCATCATGGACTCCAATGTTGGAGGATATTTCGGGCCTTTCATGAAGTTCGCTGGTTTTGATGCGCTCGAATTGCAGGGTAAGGCTGACCAGGATGTGATCATATACATCGATGGGGTGAACCATAAAATTGAAATTTATGATGATCCCGGATTTTCCAGTGATTCCCATCTTTTAGCAGATGAACTCACCCTTCAATTTGCCAAAGACAGCAAAGAAGCCAAAAATATCGGCGTCGTATCCACAGGCGCAGCTGCAGAGCATTCATTGATCGGTATGGTCAATTTTTCTTTCTGGGACAATAAAAGAAAAGCCGCAAGGTTGAAACAAGCAGGAAGAGGTGGAATTGGTACAGTGATGAGAAATAAAAGGATCAAAGCCATTGTGGCTAAGATCCCTGATATGCAAAGCAACCTGAACAATGTGGCGGATCTGGATTCCATACTTGAAAGAGGAAAAAAGTATGCCAAAACCATGAAGGACTATGATGATAAACAAAATCAGATGCGCCGTAAAGGTACTGCCAACATCGTCAATGTAATGGCTGATTATGACCTGCTTCCTACACACAATTTCAAGTTCGGAAGCCACATGGATGCTTTTAAGATCCATAGTGACCTTCTCAGGGACAAATACTTCACTCAGAATGTCAACGATGCCTGCTGGTATGGTTGCGCGATGATGTGTTCCAAAGGTGCAGATAATTTTGAATTGAAAACGGGCCCGTATAAAGGGGACAAAGTCACTGTGGATGGACCTGAATATGAAACGGCTGCCGGTCTGGGATCCAATATGGGTATTTTTGATTATGATGCCATCATCGAGGCCAATTTTTACTGTGATACTTACGGTATTTGCACGATAACCTGGGGAACGATCGTCGGTTTTCTCATGGATTGTTATGAGAACGGGATCATAAATAAAGAGATCACCGGCGGTTTGGAACTGAAGTTTGGAAATGCAGAGGATGCTTTGGAATTATTGCACCAATTGGCAAGAGGAGAAGGATTCGGAAAAATTGCAGGTTTGGGCGTTCGCAAATTAAAAAAGCTGTTTGTAGAGAAATATGGTGCCGACGAACAATTCCTCAATGACATTGGTATGGAAAACAAAGGACTGGAGTATTCCCAATACGTTTCCAAAGAATCCTTGGCACAGCAGGGTGGATATGCGATGACCAACAAAGGGCCGCAGCACGACGAAGCATGGCTGATCTTCATGGATATGGTCAACAATCAGATACCGACATTTGAAGATAAAGCCGAAGCGCTTCATTATTTCCCGATGTTCAGAACCTGGTTTGGGTTGATGGGATTGTGTAAAATTGTCTGGAATGATATTACACCCCCCGATAATAAATTTACGGCCGAACCACATAAAATACCCGAACATGTGGATAATTATGTCACTGTTTTTAACGGTGTTACCGGTTTAAAGATAGATAAACATGAATTGATCCGACAGTCAGAAAGGGTATATAATTTCCAGAGAATTTTCAATATTCGCCGTGGTTTTGGACTGAGGAAACACGATGCACAACCTTATCGCGCGGCAGGTCCGGTGACAGTTGAGGAATATGAATCAAGAGCAGAAAAATACGATCAGCAATTAAAGGATAAGCTCAATATCGATGCAAATGGCAAACCAACCATTGAAAAAGTGGCCATCATGCGCAAATTCAGAGAAGATCAGTATGAAAAATTGCTGGATGCCGTATATGAAAGAAGAGGTTGGACAAAAAACGGTGTTCCAAAGGTGGAACATTTGAAAAACATCGGTATGGATTTACCTGAATTGTTGGAAATTGTTGGGCCATTGCAATGATTATTTCAGGATTAAAGTCATATAAACCAATTATTTAATGAACTTTGAGCAAATCAGGGGTATTTTAAAAACTAAAAAAGTCGGCATCGCAGGGTGCGGTGGACTTGGATCGAATTGTGCTGTGGCTCTGGCGAGAGTAGGGTTGGGAACATTGGTGATTGCTGACTTTGATGTGGTTGAAAAATCCAATCTGAACCGCCAGTATTATTTTGTCGATCAGATAGGAATGCCAAAAACTGCCTGCCTAAAAGAAAATATAGCAAGGATCAACCCGGAAGTGATAGTAGAAGCACACCAAACTACACTGACCGGAGAGAATATTCCCCTCATTTATAGCGATTGCGATATCCTGGTCGAGGCATTCGATCGATCCGATATGAAGGAAATGATTTTGAAAACTTTCACACATTTATTTCCCCAAAAACACCTGATCATGGGCATTGGAATGGCTGGATGGGGTAAAAACAACCAGTTACAACAAAATCAGTACAATAAATTGGTTGTTTGCGGAGACCAATTGACCGAAATAGGGGAGAACAGACCACCGTTAGCGCCCCGGGTTGGAGTGGTCGCCAATATGCAGGCAAATGTTGTCATGGAACTTTTGTTAGGGGAAATGGACGATTTAGTGTTATAAATCGTACTTATTTAGTGTCTTAAAAATTGAATTCGTGTATTTTTTGGCAGAATTTTAAAGAAATTTGATGTAGAATTAAAGCCTCACTGAATATCGAACAAGGATTAACGATTTTAGATTTTAGAATAGAAATACAGATCTGAAATCGTTAATCGGAGTTCCTTGTTCTTAAATCAATTTCTTTTTTGGTTCTGGCTCGTCCAGCTTAGGTGGTTAGCAATTAGTTTGATAGCTTGGTATTTTCTTGGAATTAAGCGGGTACATTGAGAAAAAGACACGTGATTTGTTCCGGAATCAGAGGTTTTAACCCTTGGTATAAATCATTAGCTAAAAGACTTAAGACTAAAAGACTATTGAGCTAAACAAAAAGACTACTGAGCTAAACAATTACTATAAATCAATAATTAAATAAACCAAATGATACTGAATCTGAATAACCGGGAAGAGTTTTTTGAATCTGACTCTTTAAATGTCAGTGAATTGATGATTATCAAAAAGTTTAGTTATCCGAAGATCATTGTCAAGGTGAATGACCATTTGATCGAAAAGGAAGATTTTCACTCAACTTATATTAAAGATGGTGATAAAGTAGTCATTTTACATCTATTGGCTGGCGGATAGGTTCAGATACCATTCCACTTGCGCTTTCTGATCCTTCATTCAGGAAAGCCTGAGCTACGCATCATTTTTATCTACTTATTCAGTCCCAAATTGTTTCAGTTTCATTGAAATTGAAACAAACTTTATGACTAAAGCGGAAATCATATATCTTATTACAAAAAAAGCCTGTCAAATCCTGACAGGCTTTTTTATATATGCTTCAATTCAAAGTTTATTCTAAAGGTAAATACTTTTCTACTTCACCAGCAAATGTTGAATTCGGATAATCATCCACCATCCTTTGAAAAACTTTAACTGCTTTTTCCTGTTCATTGGTTGCCCTGTACAACAACCCCAATTTCTTTAAATAATAAGGAGTCAGAAAGTCATTGTCTTCAGCTGCAACAGCTTTTTCGTAGGCACTTTTTGCCTTATCCATGTTTTCCATTTCTGAATAAGCATCACCCAAAGCACCGTTTTTCAGGATCGGAGTAATGGCACCTTTAGGTTTGAAATCTTCCAGATATGATGCCGCTGCTTCAAATTTCCCAAGATTCAGATAACAGATACCGGCATAATAATTCGCAAGGTTACCTGCTTTAGTCCTTTTATAATCATCAGCGATATCGATGAATCCTTTATATCCTTCCCCCGGATTGTCCAGAGCCAATGCAAATGAATCCTTCTCAAATTGCATTTGGGCTTTGAACAATTCCTGCATTGCTTCCTTTTCTCTGGGTTCCTGATACAAGTACTTATAAACGAAGAATAACCCGACGAACAGCAATATACCGCCAAGCACCCCAACTATATAATTCTGATACTTTTCAAAGAAGTTCTGTGTAGATTCTTTTACACTCAAAAGGTTGAATAATACATCCTTTTCCTGTTTTTCCGTATTTTTTGCCATAAATAATAACTACATAATTTTCAAAAAGAAGCGCAAAAGTAACTATTTTTTACTAAATACATAATCAACTTACATAATGTTTAATTAAAAATACTTTTATATATGAATTTTATCCTCAATTTATTTTAATTATACCTGAAATTCCATCAGTGTAAAGTGATCCGGTATTTTTCACACTCGTGCTTTCTCCCGAAAAAGTGTCTTCGATCCGGGTGTTTTTCAGGATCAGTTGGCCTTCATTCAAGATCACCGGCGTTTCGGGATCACTCTTTCCCCTGATCTGTATTCCTTCAAGAAGTAACTGAGCTTGAGGCATAATATGAAACAGCGTTGAAATCTGTTCACTGTTAATGATATAGGCATTTGACTGACCAAGAATGGTAATTGATTTATCAATCAAAACGGGTCCTGTTTCAATCAATATGGTATCTCCGATCAAAAAAGGATGCATCCATATAGTATCTCCTGGTTCAGCACAAGCTATGGCTGATTTCAAGGTGTTCGGACCTTCATCATCTGTACTGGTAACCACATTGCAATGGTGCTTACAATGAACTGTAGCTATCCAGCCGTTCTTTGTAACACTGGCATCAGATATAAAATCCACATGTAAACAACCATTGACAGTAGTCGAAATTACATCCTGTACGGGACCGTAACCACAATAGCTGCTAATTAATTCACTTTCATCAAGCCCGTTATAAAATTTTATTTGATCAGCAATACAATTTTGTTCCAATTCTATATCTACCATATCGAAACTCAGGCTGACCTTGTCAAAATAAGCAGGTGGACAAAATGTCCTTTCTTTGTTTTCAGAGTTTTTGTAATCTCCGTTTAAACCTCCCGAGTCCAAAAACTGGTATCCGCAAACTGAACAATTACTGGTTCCGGTATAAAGCAAACCATCAGGTGGGTTAATGCCCTGATAAAATATTTCCACACCGAAGGCATCTTTTATTCTGAATGATACTTCTTCATCCCATGCTCCGCCTGTATAAAAAATTTCGAGATCTTGTCCTGATGAGACCGTAAAATCAAAGTTTGCTTCCATCCCATTGTTCAGCGTGAAAATTCCGGAACTTTGACCATCCAGTTTAATTTCAACCACAGCTCCGTTCCATCCATCTCCATAACTGTCTTCCAATTCCAATTGGTAACTGCAGGAACTGCATAAGGGATCAGATCCATTCAATATTTCCACCGGAATTTCCTGAATGTACGTTTCGCTGGTACCTAAATAATTAGTTACGGTTAATTGTATGTTCAGAATACCTGAACTTTTAACCTGAATTACAGGGTTTTCAGCATTGGAACTTTCAGGAATGACGCCGCAACCGGCAAATGTCCATGTCCGGTTTTCTGCCGGACCGGTCGAGGTATCGAATAAGTGAATAAAAGGTAAATTGGGGCATAATTGAGCATTTACAGGTTCATGTTCGAAAGAAGCAACCGGGAATTGCGGTGTAATGCATTTAATTGGTGTATCATGATTAAAACCTGCATTCAGTGCGCTGGCATGCATGACTTCAGCTTGTCCGCCTGTGAACATATACATACATCCGTCTGAAGCATATGACATGTAATTCATATACATATCTTTTGAATCGCAGGTAGAAGGCAGATCAGAACAACTGCTGTGTTGGCAGGAAGTATAAGCTGAATAACTGCTGGTCATATTCGGAGTATCTTCTATACCATCCTGATAACCACTGCAGAATGCATTGTCACCCCAAATGTGGAATAAGCCCAGGTAATGACCTGTTTCATGGACGAGTGTATTGCCTTCGTTGTAAATTCCACCACAGGAATTACTGCTGTTCATACCTTCACAACCCAGATTTCCTGTGCCAAAAGCACAGGCATCGATCACCACACCTTCTCCGTTGAACATACCAGGAATGCCTGAGGATTCTCCCAATAATCCTCCGGCTAAGTCAGTTATAAAAACGTTCAGATATCCGGACCAGTTTTCATCGATAGGCACATGTTCCGATCCCGGACTGATTTCTTCAAAATCTATTTGTCCGAATGTAACGGCATAATTCCCCGGTGTCAGACCATATCCATAAGGATGATCATATTTCGCAAGACAAAAGCTGATACAGCTCTCTCCGATAGTGGGACTACCGGGAAAGCACGCCTGCAAGTCATCAAAAGCGCTGTTTTGAGGATCATTTCCATTGATCTCGGCATTCAGCGCAGAAAGTTGGTCTAAAACCAATTCAATGGCACATGCTTCCTGGCCGGGAGGAACAATCCCGACATCAAAATGAACGGCCACCGGAATGATCACCGGGCCTTGCTGACAGCCTGGATTCCGGGCGTGAGAAAGCCTGCTGAGAGACAAAACGTGTTTTCTGTGATAATGGGCATAAGCCTGATCTGCTTCAATTCGTTTAGTAACTGTCAGGCTGGTGGTTAAGCAACGTTCATTATGCTGAGCAAAATTGTCGATACTGAAAGTGAAAATAGAAAAAAGAATTTGTAATAATATGAAAATATGCCTCACCGGGTACGTTTTTTGAATGTTCACCTCAAAAATAATGCCGGGTAAGAATGGAGCGTTCGATAACATTGTGAAATCAGAATATTATAATTTCATTGAAGTACTCCGGTGATGGGGATTATCCTAATAATGTATCGATATGCATGAATATGACAGTCAGTTGATTGTCAGTTTAATGAGAACTTAAATAATTCGTGAAGGAATTTTTTAGGGAAATGTTTATGTTGATTGATTGCCGGGATGAGCATATACACGAACCCTATTCAAGCCAATAACCAATGAAGTGGTTAAATTACCTCAGTTTGAATTCCTGCTGATATTAATTTTAGTCTGCTCCGAAAAATCTTTGTCCCCAAAATCCTCACCTGTGTTTTCAGCTAGTCAGGCCCAAAAGGGGGCTTTTAATTTGTTGATTTTCAATCGTTTCCCTTTAGTCTTATGTTGATGATTGATGTCAGTTGGTTGGGGCAAAAAAACGATTGAAAATCAACAAATTGGATTTTTTGGAGTAGACACAGTTTTTTAATCCAAAAGTGTTTTTAGCAAGGTTGATACGCCTGAAGAAGCTTTTTGATTGATAATTTTTAAGTTATATGACCTTGCGATCTCATACGAAATATTCGGATTCGGGTCAATATAATACATAGGTTTGCCAGGAGCGAGGTAATGCACCAATGATGCAGCCGGATAAACCTGCAATGAAGTTCCAATAATAAGCAAAATATCAGCTTTCATGACTTCTTTTGCAGCAATTTCCAGATTTGGAACATTTTCACCAAACCAGACAATATGTGGCCTGAGCTGGTATCCTTTTTCACATAGATCTCCAAGTTTGAGGTCTTCCCGCCATGCGTAAACAAGGTCTTCATCCACGGTGCTTCTGACTTTAAACAATTCTCCATGCAAATGTATCACATTTTTGCTGCCTGCCCTTTCATGAAGATCATCCACATTCTGGGTGATGATACAGGTATCATATTTTTTATCCAGCTCGCAGATACCCATATGACCTTCATTTGGTTCGGCAGTAACCAATTGTCTCCTCCTGGCATTGTAAAAATCCAATACCAGTTGCTTGTTGCTATACCAGCCGTCAGGCGTCGCTACATCATATACATTATGTCCTTCCCACAATCCGTCTGAATCCCTGAATGTCTGTAATCCGCTTTCCTGGCTCATGCCTGCCCCGGTCAATACAGCGATTTTCTGTTTAAACATGTACTTATAATTTTCCTGTTGTCTTTCGATCAGTACCGTAGATCAATAACCATGCAAATGTAACAAAAACAGTATTCCTGTGAACTATTCTGCGTGGTATTGATGTAATTTTTTAAATGCGGAGCTCGTCATCTCCAAAATATCTCCCGCGATCATGGATTCCATGCCTTTTTCTTCACAGGCCAGATCTCCTGCCAATCCATGCAGATATACGCCAAGTTGCGCTGATACAAGTGGTCCATATCCCTGGCAAAGCAACCCGCAGATCATTCCTGTTAATACATCTCCTGAACCTGCGGTAGACATACCCGGGTTACCGGTTGTATTGAAATAAATATGCCCATCAACATCCGCAATGGCTGTGTATGCACCTTTCAAAACAATGATGCAATGAAGTGATTTTGCCTTTTCAGATAGCAGCCTGAATGTTTCCAGATCACTTATTGTTTCTCCGAAAAGTCGTCTGAACTCACCGGGATGTGGTGTCAATATGCTTTTTTCAGGTAATAATTCCAGCATTTGGGGGTTCCCAGCCAGTATATTGAGTGCATCTGCATCGATAACCATTTGTTTGTCTGTCTTTTTCAGGAAGTTCTCCAAAAAATCGACAGTGTCCGGATGAATACCCAGACCTGGTCCAATCGCTACAGCATTGAACCTGGCTAAATCGGGAAAAGCTGTAAGATAATCATGCCCAAATCCGCTCAAAGTCATGATTTCCGGGGCTGCAGTCTGTACAATTCCGTAACCGCAGTCTGGTACGAGTGCAGTGACCATTCCGGCTCCACTTCGCAAACATGCCTTTGAAGATAATAATGCCGCTCCGAGCATTCCTTTACTTCCGCCACAAATGAGTGCATGTCCGAAAATCCCCTTATGGGAGAATTTATCTCTTGTGATCAGTTTTTCAACTAATTGGAACGGCTCTGTTACAGAAAAAAATGTTTCCTGCTTACTTAAAAATGAGGGTAATAAACCAATACTCCTGGCTTCCCAGATCCCTAAACGCTTGCTGTTGGTTTGGAAAAAGAAACTGAGTTTGGGAACTTCAAAACTCAGGCAATAATGAGCTTCTATGCTGACGTCATCAGGTTCATTAGGAAGATCTCCAAACATACCTGAAGGAATGTCAATTGAATAGCGTCTGGCATCCAGACCATTGATGTAATGGATGAATTTTGCCCAGTATCCGGTGACAGGTCTGTTCAACCCTGTTCCAAAAATGCCATCGATCAGGGTTTTATACCCTGAAAGCTGAGGCAGAGGATCCTTTTCCCTGATTTCAATTATGTCAATATCTTTGTACTTTAATCTTTCGAGATTCAGTTGGAAGTCCCTGCCTGGTTTTGCCTGGATATGGCAGATGCAAACAGTGACTTCATATCCTTTTTCAGTGAGCATCCTTGCAACAGCAAGGCAGTCTCCTCCATTATTACCCGTGCCTGCAACAATAAGTATGTGATCCTCCGTAAATCTGCTGTGTCCGAGAAACCAGTTGGTAAAGACCAGAGAGGCACGCTCCATCAGGTCAATGGACTCAATAGCTTCGTTTTCTATTGTAAATTGATCCCATGCCCTGATCTGTTCCGTAGTTAGTATTCGCATAAATTCTGTTGGTCGGATTTTTTTATAAATCCAATTATTTCCTTAATATTGACTCACAGCAAATATCTGAAATTAATGTTAAAAAACCTCTATTTTTTAGGAATAATTCCTCCTGTTGAAATCGCCTCTGAGATCACACTGATGAAGCAATTCTGTGCAGATAATTTTAACTGCCGGCATGCGTTGAATGCGCCTCCTCATATCACATTGGTGCCTCCTTTTCGTATAGAATCTGCTGGGCTTCATATGCTGGACGCATTGCTTGCGCAAACTACCATAAGTTTTGCACCCTTTTTTATAGAATTGAATGGTTTTGACCATTTTTCCAATCGCGTAGTATTTGTCTCTGTTGAAAATAATATGTATTTAAATAGCATACAGCAGCATTGTGCCAAAGCAATAACTGGAATTCTTCCTCTGGATGAACCTGATAAAGCCAGATTTCATGCGCATGTGACCATCGCTTTTAAAGATATCGATCCTAAAAATTATGAACTTATCTGGAGTCATTTTGAAAGAAAAAGCTTCAACCGAATGTTCCAAACCAATGCTCTTTTCTTATTGAATTATAAATCTGGAAATTGGGATATATCAAAAACCTATACATTCGGGAAGTAACAAATCTCAGGAATGATTATGGACTTAGATACCGGAAATATTTGACCACCACGTTTTTAAACCACTGCGTTGCATATAAAATAAATGATTCAAAAACCGGAGATATATATTGTAAGGTATTACTTTTGGTAATAATATATTACCGGGCATATATCTGACATTTTTGGGGATCAGGATACTATATCATCCTTTGTTTTCAATGAGTGCCCAACAAACGGTATGTTTAGAAATGTCAAATATCATCCCTTGATACTTGTTGATTCTAAGGGTATGCAATTAAATTTTGGAGAAACATTTCAATTAAATTTGATCAAAATGAAGTCATTGACAGTTTTATTTTTTTGTTTGTATTTGGTTGTTATAAATGCACAGAACATAATAATGCCTCCGGAACCAATTTTTCCAATACCTTCTGCAGAACAACTGGCCTGGCACGAAATGGAACTGACAGCCTTCGTTCATTTTACGCTCAATACCTTTACCGGTAAAGAATGGGGATACGGGGATGAAGATCCTGCTATTTTCAACCCTGTTGATTTTGATGCCGGGCAATGGGTCAAAACCTTCAGCGAAGCCGGATTCAAAAGCGTGATCCTGACTTGCAAACATCATGATGGATTTTGCCTTTGGCCTGGAAAATATACTGAACATTCAATAAAAAATTCTCCTTTCCGGAATGGTCAGGGTGATGTCGTCCGGGAAGTTTCCGAAGCCTGTAAAAAGTATGGTCTGAAGTTTGGCGTCTATCTTTCTCCATGGGATAGAAATCATCCCGATTACGGGCAACCGGAATACATCGAATATTACCGTAATCAATTAAAGGAATTATTCCAAAACTATGGTCCGATCTACGAAATGTGGTTCGACGGAGCCAATGGCGGTGATGGATATTATGGAGGAAAACGGGAACATCGTACCATCGACCGGAAAAGCTATTATGACTGGCCAAAAACGCTTGCCCTCGTACAGTCCATGCAACCGGAGGTTATTTTTTTCAGCGATGCCGGACCCGGCGTTCGATGGATTGGAAATGAACAGGGTAGAGCAGGGGAAACGAATTGGAACACGCTGACACCTGATACATTGTATGCAGGTAAATCAGGGATTGAGAACCTACTTAATGTAGGTGCAGCTGATGGTACGCATTGGATCCCAGGTGAAGCAGATGTCTCTATTCGTAAGGGATGGTTCTGGCATGAAGAAGAAGACAGCATGGTAAAATCACCCGAAATGCTTTTTAATATTTACCTTTCATCCGTAGGACGTGGTTCAACTTTACTGCTCAATGTACCACCTGATAAAACCGGATTGCTTCACAAAAATGATGTCAATTCCCTGAAAGGTTTTCGGAAGTTGTTGGATAAAACTTTTAAAAATAATCTGGCTTCAGGTAAAAAAGTTTCTTCAGACAATTGGCGTGGTCATGCAGATGAGTTTGCACCGGCTAATCTGACGGATAATGATAAAACCAGCTATTGGGCAACAGATGATGACGTGCTTACATCAGAAATTGTCATTGATCTTGAAAAATCCTGTGAAGTGAAATATGTGCTTTTGCAGGAGTATATTCCACTCGGACAAAGGGTAAAATCATTCGAAATTGAGGTCTGGAAAAACCAGCGATGGGAAAAAGTTATTCAGGGTACCACCATTGGATACAAACGGATTCTCCCAATAGAACCTGTGAAAACAGATCGGATCAGGATCAGGATAAATGAAGCAAAAGCATGTCCTGTTTTATCAAATGTCGAAATATATTAATTATACCATTTTCAGCCCAAGAAAAGTAGCATCCAGTATTTACTGCCTTTTTGAACAGGAAAAATGGCGGGTTTAAAGATGGAACTTTTAAATTTTGAGTCTACTCCGAAAAGTCGTTGCCCCCTAAATCCCCACTGACGTTTTCAGTCAGTACATGCCTAAAGGGGATTTTTAATTTGTTGATTTTTAATCGTTTTCCTTTATTCTTGTGCTGATCTTTGACGTCAGTAGGTCGGGCAAAAATCGAATGAAAATCAACAAATTGGACTTTTCGAAGCAGACTCATTTTTGCTTTGTATGAAGCATAAACCTGCCTGCACAGGTAATTTTTAATATAACTTTGTTTTTTCTGCCAAAGCTTTAATTTCTTACACATTTTAATGGCTATGAACCAATTAAAAGGTATTTTTGTTTCATAGATAACAGAAATTTTCAATAAAGCACTTTGCCATGCAAATAATACAGTTGATTACTATTTTATTGTTTTTCCTGTTTATTCAGCCACTTCAAAGTCAGATTGTAAACAGGAATGATGATCAGATTGATTTCATTACAAATACATGCATTGGGTATATAAGTCCTGATAGCATACAGTCCTATATGCAGGCATTGGAAGATTTCGAAACACGTTTTACTCTGGCGGATAACCGAAGGGAAGTTGCTGAATGGATCAAGAATAAACTGATGAGCTTTGATTATGATTATATGCACAACGATGTACAAGTCCGGCTCGATTCTTTCGAACTTGAAATGGAATGGCCTTGGGGTAGTGGTAACATAACGACTACCTGGCAGTATAATGTGGAATTAACCCTAAAAGGTCATACTTATCCTGAAAGGGTTTATATACTTGGCGCCCACCACGATGCGATCAATTGGGATAACCCGATGGTCAATGCACCAGGGGCAGATGACAATGGGAGCGGTGTGGCAGCTGTCCTCGAAATAGCGAGAGTGTTAGCAAAATTTCATTATATACCAGAATCTACCATTCGTTTCGTGACTTTTAGCGCTGAAGAATTGGGCTTGATAGGCGCTTACCATTATGCCAAAAATGCGCATGAATCCGAAACGAATATTGTCATGATGCTCAATAGCGATATGATCAGTAACTGCCCGGTTGGCGAAGATGAATGGATTGTTCAGTTACACACTTATCCCAATTCACAGCATGTCACCGATCTGGCTAAAGAAATAACCACTAGGTTTACTGAACTGGATTTTGTAGAAACAGACAGGTATAGCAATGCAACAGACAGTTACCCTTTCTTTGATTTTGGTTATCCGGCCATATTCTTTCACGAAAATATTTTTTCACCGAATTATCATTCCGGTCAGGATTTGGTAGTAAACACAAATAAGCATTATGCAGCTGAAATAATCAGGATACCCCTGGGTATGTTGATCAAGGAAAACAAATATGGATTTCCAGTTAAAACAATGGATTTCAATACATTAAATGAAGCAAGTAAAGCCTTTCCAAATCCTTTTGACAAAAAAGCAACCATAAGCTTTACAGTTGAGAAACCGGCTCACGTTCATATCAGCATTTTTAATGCGGAAGGTACCATGGTAGAAGTGGTTGATCAGGCATTTTTTCAAACAGGACAGCATGCCATTACCTGGGATAGCAAAGATAACAATCCGGGATTGTATTTTTGCAGAATTCTGACCAATACCAGTGAGCAATTTATTACTTTGATCAAGCAACATTAATGTTAAAGTTGCCGGAATAAAATAATTCCGGATTACTTTTTATGTCTGTCCAGATCACGCTGGAGATCTTTTTCTTTGATAGATACCCTTTTGTCGTAAGCTTTTTTACCTTGTGCCAAGGCGATTTCTATCTTGATAAATCCCCGGTCAGTCAGAAATATCCTGTAGGGAATGATGGTCAGGCCTTTTTCCTTGACTTTCTTATCCAGTTTATTCAACTCACTTTTTCTGAGCAATAATTTTCTGTCGCGCCTGCTTTCATGATTAAAGATATTGCCAAATTTGTATTCGGAAATAAATAAACTCTTCACGTACAACTCTCCATCCTTAAAACTGCAATAGGCATCTTTCAGATTGGCATTTCCCAATCGGATCGATTTAACTTCAGTGCCGGTCAAAGAAATCCCCGCTTCGAAAGTTTGCAGGAAGTAAAACTCGAAAGTGGCTTTTTTATTGACGATTTCTATGTTTTTTTTACCAGCCATTCGCTACTTATTATGCACTTTTTTACTTTTGATCTTTGGTTCAATATGCTTTTGCGAATAAAACCCTTTTGTTGGATGGTTTACCTGAGTAAACACAGTGACCACTTTCTGCTTCGGCATCCAAAGGTATACAGCGTATGGTCGCTTTTGTCTGGTCCTTGATGGCTTCTTCCGTCTCAATGCTGCCGTCCCAGTGTGCGCTGATGAACCCACCTTTGTTATCGATCACCTCCTTAAAGGTTTCAAAATCATCCACGCGGGTTGTCATTTCCTGTCTGTATTTTTTTGCAGTCATCAAAAGATTTCCCTGGATTTGATCCAGCAATTCCGGGATCAGCATATCAGCTTTATCCAAGATCATATTGAATTTTTCTTTAGTATCCCTGCGTGCAACTTCAATTTCACCTTTTTCCAGATCTCTTGCACCGATTCCTATACGGACAGGAACACCCATCATTTCATATTCGGCAAATTTAAATCCGACACGCTGTTTTGGATCATCGTCCACTTTCACCCGGATGCCTTTGGAAGACAAAATGCGTGATAATTTGTGTGCCAGTTCCAGGAGTGCTTCTTCAGGCTTGGGGATGGGAACGATCACTACCTGAATAGGCGCCAGTTTCGGCGGCAAAACCAGTCCGTCATCATCTGAATGGGTCATGATAAGACCTCCGATAAGCCTGGTTGAGACACCCCAGGAAGTTGCCCAAACAAATTCTTCCTTGTTTTGATCGGTAAGATATTTTACATCAAATGCTTTTGCAAAATTTTGACCAAGAAAATGAGAAGTTCCAGCCTGGAGCGCTTTCCCATCTTGCATCAATGCCTCAATAGAATAAGTTTCCAAAGCACCTGCAAATCGCTCCGATGGAGATTTTACCCCCTTGATAACTGGCATTGCCATCATGGATTCAGCAAAATCAGCATATAAGGAATGGATCTTTTCCGCTTCCGCTACAGCCTCTTCCCTGGTTGAATGAGCTGTATGGCCTTCCTGCCATAGAAACTCTGAAGTTCTCAAAAATGGTCTGGTTCTCATTTCCCACCTGACAACGTTGGCCCATTGATTGATCAAAATAGGCAAATCCCTGTATGATTTTATCCAATCTCTGTAACTGTTCCAGATAATGGTTTCAGAAGTCGGGCGAACGATCAATTCCTCTTCCAGTCTGGCATCGGGGTCAACGATCAGCCCATAACCATCAGGATTTGCCTTCAACCGGTGATGAGTGACAACTGCACATTCTTTTGCAAAACCCTCGACATGTTCAGCTTCTTTACTCAGAAAACTTTTTGGGATAAATAAAGGGAAATAGGCATTGACATGTCCGGTCTCTTTAAATCTTCTATCCAGATCCTGCTGTATCATTTCCCAAATAGCATAACCATAAGGTTTGATCACCATGCTACCTCTGACAGCTGAGTTTTCAGCGAGGTTAGCTTTTTTGACAATATCCAGGTACCATTGAGAATAATTCTCAATTCTGGGAGTAATTTCTTTCGCCATATATATGTGATTGTTAAATAAAACCTAAATATAATTTTTATCAGAACTTTTTATTCCAAATACCGTGTTTAAGGTATAAAATGATTGCTGAAAAGTCAGATTATTGTAGTTTAACATATTTTAAGTGCACTTTAATATTCCCTTAACAGGGAAATTGGCGCAAAAGTAATAAATTGCACTCTGAAGTTACAAGGGACTTTAATTAAATACAAAAAAAATCGTGAATTATGAAAAATAGATTTTATTTCGGTTGGTTGCTCACTGCATTAAGCATGTGCTTTAGTATTGCAGGATTTGCGCAATTTGATGACTTGTACTATAATCCGGACAAGGATCAGCCTTACCACAGTACTGATTATAATTCATCTAATCCAGACAATTATGATTATGAGGATGAATATGGTTATGATGATGAAGAGTATGGTTATTATGATGATTATGATTATTATTATACATCAAGGATAAGACGATTCCATAATTCGGGTTATATGTTTGATTTTTATGATCCTTATTACACGGAAATGTATTACTATGATCCGTTTTACTACGGGAGTTATTATACGCCTGGTGTAAGTATATATCTGTCTTTCGGTAATCCTTACAGACCATGGAGATATTACCATAGACACAGATATTATTTTAACAACTATTATTCATACAATTATTATAATTCATGGTGTGATCCATGGTCTTATAATTCCTGGTATGATCCGTGGTATGGAGGTCATAATTATTATTATTCATCATGGAACCATTATAGCTATTTCAACAATTATTATGGAGGCTATTATGGAGGTTACTATGGACATCCATACGGATATGGTGGCTACGGCTATAACAATTATTACAACAATCCATGGTATTATGGAGGAAAGAATAAAGATCGCGACGGTAAGCATTTCGGCTCAAGATATGGTGGATCTACAGTTTCTTCCAATAGAGGAGGTGGCAGAGACGGAGGATTGATCGATAATCCTGGCAGGAATGCAGATGCCGGTGAAAAACGTCTGGAAACTCCTACCTCTCCCAGGAATTCAGGTGGAATGGATGCAGGACGAAATGCAGGTGATTTTAAAGGAGATCGTGAACTGAATCCAGACAGAGGCAATAGCAAACCTATTATCAGGGGTCAGGAAGAGGATGCTAAAAGAGGTGGCAACACTGCTCCGGGTACCAATGCAGGACCAAAAAATGAGGATACAAGGACAAAAATTACCAGGGAAACTGACAACTGGAAACCTTTCGGAAGTCCGGGTACAAGGAATAATCCTGGTGTTAACGAAGGTAGCAGAAGTGGAACTACCCGTCCTTCCGAAGGGATAAGGACTGAGGAGCCAACAAGATATAGAGATACAGGAAGAACTACCGAAAACAATGGGAATGATGCATCAAGAGGCTCATACAACCCTTCAGGCAGGGAAAGAACGCCCGCTGTCAACAATCAGCCAACTGAATCCAGAAGATCTTCTGAAAACAGGAGCTATTCTCCTTCATCAGGTTCAGGTAGCGGAAGGGGATCAGGCAACAGCAGTGCTTCGCCTTCTTCAGGCAGATCTTCTGAAAGCAGGAATTATTCTGCACCTTCAAGGTCTTCTGAAAGCAGAAGTTACTCCTCTCCATCATCTGGTTCTTCCAGCTCAAGAGGTTCTTCATCTGCGTCCTCAGGGTCATCATCCAGATCTTCTTCTTCCGGATCATCCTCTTCAGGATCCAGTTCAAGAGGAAGTTCTTCTTCCTCAGGATCATCAAGGAGTTCAGGCAGGTAAATATTTAAATAGCAGGGAGTTAATTAAGCTTCCTGCTATTTTTTGATCTTGAAGTTTGATTACATTTTTGTAATTTGCCTTGCTCAATAGAATTTTTATCTGAAATTAGGCAAGTAATAAACTTGAAGACCTTATTAATTTCATTTTAAGCATTAATTCTTTATTATATATTGAAAAAGAACGAGGAGAATCATCATTTGAATAATATCTATTTGATGAATAGCTCTTGCCAGGGTTCGATTTGCATATTAAACAAGGTCACTTGTCATGGCCAAAAAAAAAAAATACACAGATGAAATACTTCATTACTATTCTACTAGCATTATCTATTTTCAGCCAGGGATTTGCTCAATCCTTGCAGGATGCCATCAGGCTGTCCGGTTCTAGTTTCTACTCTTCAGCCAGGTCTTCGGGCGTTGGTGGCGCCTTTGGTGCAATGGGCGCAGATTTTGGTTCCATATCTTACAATCCGGCTGCAACAGGTGCATACTGGGGAGGAGAGTTTTCGGTGGGAGTATCGCTGAATTCTTCCCTGACACAGGCCAGGCTGGATGGGAATGGAACAGATATGTTTGATAAGTACTCAAAAAGAAAATTCAAATTCGACCAGATAGGTTACATCATAAATACACAACCAATTGGTTCAGATTGGAAATCCGCTTCGTTTGGTTTTGGGATGAACCGCATTGCTAATTTCGACCAAAAAATGTATTACGAGGGTAATACAAAAGGAAGTTTTACAGACAGATTCCTCGAAAGAAGCCATGGTAAAGAATTGAGTGAGTTGGATGACTTTGAAGGTGGCCTGGCTTACGATGTAGGTGCGATTTACGGGCCAGATAATAATCTGTACTATGCTTCTGATTATCAGAAATTTGGCCCAAATAACCTGCTTCATAAATCTCAATCGATCGATTTGAGAGGAGGTATTAATGAAATGCTGTTTTCTTATGGTGCAAATTATAATGACGTGTTTTTATTTGGGCTGAATGTTGGCATCCCATTTGTCAATTACTCCGAAACCAAATCCTATACAGAAGAAGCTTTGGATGTTTCCAGTGTATTAAAAAAGCTTAATTACGATGAATATTTACAGACGTCCGGAGTCGGTATCAATTTCAAAGGAGGTATGATTCTGAAAATGTCAAAGTATTTTCGTTTGGGAGCTTCTTTTCATAGTCCTACTTATTATAGCCTGGAAGATGACTATAGTACAAATATGATGTATGCTTACGATGAGGGGGATGGTTTGAAATCCGGTGAAAAGGAATCACCTGGAGCATATTTTAAATATAAATTCAGTTCACCCTGGCGATATACCGGTAGTTTGGGTGCAATCTATAAATTAGGGGATCTGAACGGGTTCATCGATTTTGATGTAGAGTATGCTGATTTTAGTACAGGGAAATTTGATTTTACAGCATACAGCTCAGATGAGGGCGATGCACTTAATCAACAGGAACAAAATGAAAGGATCAGGGAAGAATTGAAAGCCTCCCTTACATACAGAATGGGCGCGGAATTAGCCTATAAAAAGCTGAGGATGAGAGGTGGTATTGCTTTACCCGATACGCCTTTTGAAAAAGATGATTTGTCGGATGTTATACCAACTTATACTCTTGGAGCCGGGATAAGAGGTGATAAAGTGTTCATAGATTTTGCCTTTATCAGAGAAGGTACGAGATATGGATACTCTCCTTATATATTGATTGACGAAACTTTGATCCAACCTTTCGTGGATGTTGAAAAATTCACTTCAAAGTGGCTGGTTACTTTTGGGACAAGATTCTAATTAGAAATAGTTTAGGAATTGTATAGAAATAAGAAATGCGGAATGGGCGAAGTAATTTTGTTCTTTTTAAAGGTGTGAATAAGGCGAATAGTCTTAGCCATTAAACCATTTCACAACGTAGAAAAAGGGCAAAAGATCAAGTCAAAATAAATAGGTTATTTCTTATAATTCCTGGGTTAAAAGTCAATTTTAAATTTCAGGTTGATCCGTCTTGAGGTCAACCTGTTTTTTATGGCAAAATTATAATTATTATAGGTTTTTATCCAGCTTACGGAAGCAACGTTGCTCACTGCCATCAGGTTGTATACTTCCAGACTGACCCAGGTGTTTTGTGTAAAACGTAAAGGATGAAGAGGCTTGTTTTTTTTCATTTCTATATTCCAGAGTAAATATGAGAATCCGAGATCAATACGATGATAAGGCGGATATCTGAAGGCATTTCTGTAAATTTCATTATTACCTTTTTGTCCATAGGGCAACCCCGTTCCGAGGTTCAAATTGACGTGAACCTTAAAATGCTCATTTTTAGGTAGATAATCTTGGAAAAACATGGAAAGGGCTACCAATTGGTCAGTGGCGCGCGGAACATCTTCCACATCTTTTCCTTCATTTTCCTCCCAGATTTTATGTTGAATGCCAAGCAATGATTCTCTGGTCCGTAAAAATGACAAATTGATCCATGATTCTGCACCTTTAACAAATTCTCCATTCAGTCTGAAGTCCATCCCAGCCACATACCCTTCAGCATCGTTATATCCTGAATAAACAAGATGGACATTATCCTGTTCATAAGAGATCAGGTCTGAAAGTGATTTGTAGTAGAATTCACTGATAAACCTCATTTTTGAATTGCTAAAGTTGACCCAGGTAAAATCATAGCTCATACCGGCTACGATCTGGATGGATTTTTGTGATTTTAACTCAAAATTCAGATTGCCGTCGGCAATTCTCCTTTCTTTATAAAATGGTGGTTGATAGTATATGCCGCCTGCCAGTTTAAATGAAATATCTTTTTTGATATTTAATGGCTTAAATGAAAATTGAGCTCTGGGACTATATAAGAATTCCTCGTTGATATCATTGTACCTTACCCTGATTCCACCCGTAAACTTCATCTCCATTACACCTCGTTGATAATATGAATATGTATCCTGGATAAATAAACTCAGGTTATTTTGTATGAACTGATTTTGAGATTTCAAAACATAATTGACACTTACTTCATCATCAAGATAAGGGAGTGAATAATCCGCAGAATCCAGTTTTTCCCAATCATTAATCCGGTCATAAAAGAATTCATTCTGGAAAACGATTCCACCTTGTAGAAAATGAGACGTTTCTTTCAAACCATCAGTTAGAATGCCTGGCAATTCTATACCAGCCAGTAGTTTGATGTTATTGATATTTGAATGTAGAAAATTTCTCGTATATCTGTGTTGTTTGCCCAATCCGATGACTGCAATTTCGGTTTCAGAAGCTTCTTTGGTCAGGTCAAATTCCACTTCGCTCAATCTATAAGTTCCAATGATATCCAATTGAACATTTTCCTGGCTGATATAGGAAGAACCCAACAGTTTCATGTAAGTTGGCCGGCTGCTTTTGGAAGGAAGGAATGTCAAAGACAAGCCGGTCATGCCATTGATAAACTCATCTCTTTCCTTACCTTCAAAAACACTGGTGAATTTGTATGATTGATTGAAAGTTCCCTGAGCGCTTGTTTGCTCTTCTGGTATCAATTTATAAATACTTTGGTTAAAATTACTGATCCAGCCAATTTGCCATTCTCTTGAAATATCATAAGTAATATAGCTTTGGATATCAACAAAATTAGGGGTATATTCTCCTTTGACATCCAGTGAATTAAGTAAATACTGGGTTGTTTTATATCTGGCTCCGAACAGGTATCTCAATTGATTGAACTTGTTTTTGGTCAATTGTTTGCTCCCTTCCAAATGACCTGATGCACCGAGTAAACTGAAACTGACCGAAGATTGAAGGCTGTCTGGCCTTTTATAGCTCACATCCAACACTGAAGACATTTTATCACCATATTTGGATTCAAAACCTCCCGAAGAAAAAGTCAGATTTTTTAACAGATCAATATTCGGGAAACTCAATCCTTCTTGTTGGCCGGTTTTTACCAATTGTGGTCTGAAAATCTCAAAATCATTGACATAAACCAGGTTTTCATCGTAATTTCCACCACGGACATTGTATTGAGATGACAGTTCGCCGCCTGCACCCACTGAAGTGCCCAGAGCAATATTGGGCAAAATACTTTCAAAATTTCCTGATGAACTAGGTATCAGCCTGAGTGTGGCAACGTCCTCCCTAACCATACCCACATCTTCAATTTTGCTTTCACGAATGAGTATCTGAAAATTGTCTTTTTCATCCGGGGCCAGCAAAATATTTATCTGGTGCTGTTCTCCGACTTTTATATTCTTTACAAAGTAATTGGTTTTCTGGTATCCCAGCCTTGACACTACCAGGCTGAATTCTTTCCCTGCAGGAACCTCAAATAAATAGAAACCTTTTTCATCGGACTCTGTTGAAAAGGTTGTTCCTTCAATAAAAATGGTTGCATAGTCAACTGGCAACTTTGTATTCAAATCTGTGATTACTCCAAATAATTTGCCATTTTGTGCTATGGCGTTTGATGTAAAAAATACAAAAAAAAGTGCCGGAAATAGAATTACTCTCATGAACATTTTTTGAACCAATATTAACACAAACGGTAAAATTAATGTTCTATTGCGAATTTAGCGAATTGACTATGCAATATCCTGTTATGCTTTAAATTTTTTCAGCAATATCTTGTTTTGTCAACATAAAAGTTTACACAATCCCTTTTTGTAATACCTGGAAGGCTGGTCTAAAAAGTATTTATAATTTGTGTATTCATAAAATCCGAAGAATAAATCAACTGATGATTTTCCACGTATGGTCTGCCAATAAACTTACGGTACATAAATGCACGAGGTTAAATCTTACAGACCATTCTGAAGGTGCTATCATGGATAGAAATTCGCTTTCATCTTCTCTTCGGTATAAATAGTAAGTATTCCCAATAACTGGTATAAAACCACAATCTGCTTTATAAATTTTCTCGGAGAATTCAATCCTTTCCTGAATTTTCCTGGCCTGATCAATCAAAAAATCAATTTGCTTTCGGATTTGACCGAGGCTATTTTCTGATTGTTCATACATGGCACGCATTCCCAGGCCACGTGTTTTCCCCTGATCAATAGGCTTTACAATGGCAGAACCTACATGCCTGGCATAAGGCATCAAACTGGATAAAAATTCATCTTTTTCGATTTTTTCCATCAGGTACACATTTGATTTCAGACTTCAGATCAAAAAATATCTATTGACCAGATTTAAAGATCAAAAATCAATTTAAATCACCTTTGTCCAGCTACCTCAACAAAAGAATATCACCACTTCTGACTTCACTCGTGCCGTCAGAGTGTAGAATTTCAATCAAATAGACATAAACGCCGGGATTGACAATGGTTCCATTAAAACTGCCGTCCCAACCATTGAATTGATCATTAAAATTTAAACCGCTTGCATGCCAGATTTTTTCTCCCCATCTATCAAAAATACTAAGGTTATACACTCCCTGGACTCCAAAACTTTTTACAAAAAAGACAGGATTGATTTCATCACCATTAGGGCTGAAAACATTCGGAATATAAACATCACCTTTCCTTTCAACTTTGATCAGTATTGAATCGGTGATTTCGCAACCTTCCTGGTCTCTGATCAATATGGTGTACATCGTTTCAACTACCGGTGTAGCATAAGGATTCAGACAATTATTACAACTGAGGTTTGCAGCAGGCGACCATTGTATGATATTGGGTATCATATTGGTTGTCACCTCAATCTGGTAACCATTGCCTTCCAGTAAACTGATTTCATCCTCAAGACTGATGTTGAAGCCTGGAAAGTCAGCGATTTGGAAATTTTGACTGATGCTGCATCCAAGTGCATCGGTGATCACCATATAATAGTTGCCAGGTTCGATATTATTGATTATAAATGGTATCGTATTGGCTATATTCGTTCCGAGCGTACTATTTGTCAGAGTCAGGGGAAGGCTGGCATTACTTTGTCCAGTGATGGAAATGCTTCCAAATCCAAAGCAATTTTCATCTGAATAGGCAGTGTTGACCTGTATCTCTTTTGGAAAAATGCGTATCATTACCGTGCTGTCACAACCAGAAGTATTGATAAAAACTTCCGTACCAACCGGATTGGCAAGACTATAAACCTGGGAACCTATTGTAATGCTTTCAGCAGGGCAAAATTCATAATCCAGTGTTAATGTATTAGTTCCTGCTACATTGATCACTATCCGGGTGCTTTGTTCAGCGCAAACACCCTGAGCCGGGAAGAAATATTCAAAAATATATCTTCCTGGTAAAATTGCAGAGAAATCAACATTTGCAGGATTGAACAGGCTCACACCTGAATTGGTCAATTCTCGGAATGATCCTCCCGGGTCTTCTCCTGTTAATAATGCGATAAGGCTGATACTGGCTGATGTGGAGCCATTGCAAATGTATGTGGTATCGCAAGTTCCTGAATTTGGGGCATCCTGTACATACACTGTGATATCAGCATTATCGGGTGGGCATGGCCCGGTAGCGGGCACTAGATACCTGAAAATATATTCTCCTGGTGCAACTCCGGAAAAAATTACAGAAGTTGGTAAGGAAAGATTTACGTTGCTCCCATTCAAATCTGCCCAGCTTCCATTATTTGAAATACCAGAACCTAATAATTGGACAAGATTGATCGATTGTGTACTGTGCTCACAAATTGAAATGCTGTTGTCATTTCCTGCGAATGGTTCTGCAAAAACATGGATGTATGCATAGGCGGTATCTGCCGGACAGTTGCCATTTGCGCTCAAAATATGCATATATACGTAGTTGCCTGGAGGTGGTATCGGTACGTTGTTCGGATTGCTGACCAACAATCCTAGTGGGTTTCTCCACGTGCCAATGGCGCTTTGACCTGTCAAAAGGGTCGTCAAATTGAAAGAAGACTGGCTTTCGCAAAAATCTACCGAATAATTATTTCCGGCGCTTTGTGCTTCCTGAACAGTCAGGTAAACAAGTGTCAAATCCGTTCCACATTGATTTTGAATGCTGTATTGTAAAGTATATGTTCCGATAAAACTACCCGGAACACTGACTATGTATGGATTATTGAGATTCAATGTGCCAGGGCCACTCATTTGTTGCCAGGTTCCGGAAAAATCATTCGTTCCACTGATCAATGTGAATAGATTTTGATTCCATCCTGCTCCCTGACAAACAGTAAGTGTTGATCCGATGCCTGCATCCGGAATGGTGATGCCAGTCAATGTTGCCAAAGCTGTATCCCCCTGGCAATATAAACTTGCATTGATTACATAATTTAATTGCACTGTTTGCGTTGAATTTAATACAAAATTTTGTGGATCAGAAACCGGATTATTGGTATCATATTCCCATCTGCCACCAGAATCATGCGTTCCCAACAGGTTAAATAAGTTGTAGGGGGTATTTATGCAAATATTGGTTGAAAAATCAGCGCCTGCATTTATAGCCGGAGAGATCTGAACAGTAATAATGGCTGTGTCCTGACCGCAATCATTGCTAATAGCGAATTCAAAAATATATTCACCCTCCGAAGCTAAACTAAAATCTGTTGCTGCAGGATTACTTATATCTACGGGATCTCCCGAGATTTGTTTCCAGGTTCCATTGACTCCTGAAATGGTCAGAAAATTGCTAAGGTTTATTGCCCCGGAAAATCCAGCACAAATAGTAGCATCATTATCATTACCGGCGAATGCTGTTGCTGAGATCACAACAGTGATCATAGAAGACACCTCGGGGCAAGATCCGCTTGCCGGGATTGTGTAGGAAAAACGGTAAGTGCCCTGGGGTGTGCCGGCAAAATCCACAGATTGAGTATTCGTCAAATCCACAGCTGCACCATCCAGATCATTCCAGTTTCCACCAGGGTCGTGCGGGCCAAGTAGCGATTCGAAATCAAGGATGGTATTGCCCGAACTGCAAACAAATGTATTTGTATTCTCTCCGGGATTGGCATTAGGGGAAATATTCACGGTCACAACAGCATCTTGTTCCCCACAAATACCTGAACCAGCCAAATGATATGTAAAAATATAGTTTCCTTCTCCTAATTGACTAAAATCTACCTGGGAAGGATCGGTCAGATCTACACCGGTTGAATTATTATCTATCCAAATGCCGCCGATATCATGGGTTCCTATTATGCTGAGCAAATCTACCGGTGTATCATTACCGGAGCAAAGTGTGGTCTGTCCGCTTGATCCGGGGTTTAATGCAGCTTCAACTGTTACAGTTACCAAAGCAGAGACTTCTGGACAAATTCCGTTCCCGAGGATGATGTAAAGAAATCCATATTGTCCTGGCGTTATTCCGTTAAAACTGACAGAAGACGGATCGGAAAGATCGACCAATGCGCCATCTTCATCAGACCAGATACCACCCGGGTCATGCGTGCCCAGGGCTGAATTTAAATTAATCGGAGTGCCGTCATTGCATGCGAATACTTGAGCAGGAGAACCTGGGTTAGGTTCAGTGATCACATTTACTGTAACGATGGCTGTTTGATCCGGACAAACACCATTGCCGGCAACTGTATAACTGAATTGATAAGTACCTAAGGTTAAGGTGCTGAAATCAACCTGTGAAGGATCGCTTAGATCAACACCGGAGCCGTTAATATCCACCCAAATGCCTCCATTATCATAAATATCACCCAGAAAAGTAAACAGATCGAATTCAATGGTTGAGCCTTCACACAGATTAAGCAATCCGTCATTCCCAGGGTTTGGAGGAGAAGTAATTTCAACAGTTAATACAGCAAAAGCATCCGGACAAACTCCGTTTGAAAGTACTGTATATGTAAATTGATAAACTCCCGGAGTTACTCCGAAAAATGAGACATTTGCAGGGTCACTGATATCAGCTCCACTGGCATTGTCATCTGTCCAGATCCCGGAAGTATTGCCTGTATTTATCAATGTGAAAAAATCAGCGTTGCCTGAAACATCATTGCATAAATTGGTCAATGCATCTTCTCCGGCAATCGGAGGAATTTCTACGATCAGATCCACCTCAACCATTTCAGAATTGCAGGCTGCTTCTATTCTAGCATAAATGGTGGTTGTTTCAGAAATAAAATTGGTTACATTTAATATTTCAGTCATCCCATTCTGATCTTCATAAAAATGGACACCAACCCCCGTACCACTTGTAATTTCATCAATCAGGTTTGTCAGGTCAAATGATGCCCAATCATCACCCTCTTCATTACATGCTACCAAGGGACCTGGTTCTACAATTTCTGGTATTTCAAAAAAGTTCAATGTCAGGTTATTGGGATTGATGACCGAGGCTGAACAGTTGTGGTTGTCTATAATGTTATCAATGATCAATGATGCTGACCCGCTGAAAAGGGTTGGTATATGCAGCGTATTGCTTGCAATATCATAAGTGGGAATAGGGATGGAACCATCAAAACAAATTACCATCTGATCATCAAGATCATACGATGGAATCGTGATGGGAATGTTGAAAATGAAAGAAATGATCCTAAGGGTAACTTCATAAGGAGCTTCTCCACCGGAAATTTGGACAGAAATCTGATGACAATCACCCGGGCAGAAATCATGTGTGCCACTAAGCTCAGCTTCAGGTTCTTCCCAAACAGTGATCGGTTTACATGCAAAGGGTTCACAATCTGTGAGTTGAGTAAATTCAGGGTCAAGTACAACACAAATATTATATTCTCCTGCAGTAGGGAAGCTTACGCTGGTAGTAGCTGTTTGGTCAGGATGTATCCCGGTCAATGCACCAAATGGAACTGCAGATATATCTGTTCCTCCCGTATATGGATCTGCTGGTGGTGCGATTCCGGTAAAATATACAAAACGAACGCCAAAATCTGCTTCACCATTGTCAGTTTCAGCCATATTTCCTAAACCTGTGGCAGTTATATCAAAAGCAGTATTGACGCAAATACCTGTTATATCATTGTCAAAAACAATATCATCAATCACCGGACAGGTAAATAGTGTACAAGCAGCATCAATATCATCGCAATCCAGTGTGCCGGCAGCGATCCGGTTGATGAGTGCCTCGTTTAGTGGCGAATTAGGTTCTCCTGGTGTTGGTGTTAAATCACTGTAATTGGCTGCATCAAACCAGTCACCGCAATCCAGGGAAGACTGAATATTGCCAACAAAAAGATTTCCGGTGGTTTCTCCCGGAGCGAACATGCCGGGTGTCAGATCACCGTAATAGGTGCCATGGTAAAAAATTCCTCCTGGTCTTCTCGTTTGAACTCCGTCACCCTGATTCCTGAGACCTATGACCAAAGGCCAGGTTTGATAGGAAAAGGCAGTGCATGGCACATAATTTCCGTTTGGAGGCACAACGCTTGGATTTGAAAAACATATATCAATCCCTGCATCATTATGGGGAACGACCCAAATTCCATCAGGATTCGGAGTGCCATCCTCCGGGAAAGGCGGCAAAGGAAGTGTCTCTCCATCATATAAAACGATGATCGTGCCGGGAATCATGGCACTGAATAAGGATCCAAGTATGAGATGCCCTGTGGCTGTTCCAACTCCAGTTGTTGGATTGTTGTTGTCATCTATGATCCAGCCTTCGAGGTTGACCGGCGCAGTCGGATTTGCAGGATCGCCAACCACAACTAACTCTATCCATTCCGGGTAACTTGACCCATCGAACTCGTTAACAAACAAGCTGCCTCCGGTAAGGCATTGCTGACCAATTGAAGCATGAATGGTTGACAATAATAATATGATCACAACCGGCAATGTTTGAAAAAATCTCATTCCAAGTAGTTTTAATCACAAATATACAAGCTTTTTAAGCTGCAAAGCTGATTTATGATAAATTTACGCATTCTTAAAGATTTGGTATTGGATTCAAGGAAAATTATTCTATTTTGCATTGATTTTAATCAAAATAGCCTTAAATATTTTAGATCATTCTTTATGGGTGAAAGATCAGATTGATAATGGTCTTTCCATACAAATTTCAGATAATTGAAAAAAATAAGCGTATATGAAAAAAGTTTTTTTTACTGGGTTGGTTTTGTTGATTTTTTCCGGATTTGGTCTTAGTCAGGAATTGATTTTGATGGAAAAGATCAGGACGTTTACTAAAAGCGAGTTGTCTTCAATATTTTTTATAGAAGCCTTGTATAATGTAGATGTTTACAGAATTCATTACACCACAACCAATACTTTTGCGCAAAAAGATACTGCATCTGGAGTTTTCTGCCTTCCGGTTAAAGCCAATACTGTTTTTCCAATACTGATTTACGATCACGGAACGGTAAGCGATCGATATGATGTGCCTTCATTTGGTTCTTATGAGCAATCCATCAGTGCGGTGTTCGCATCATTTGGATTTATCACCGTCGCCCCGGATTATATAGGATTGGGCATTTCAAAGGGATTACATCCTTATGTTCATCCTGAGTCTGAAGCACGGGCTGGCATCGATCTTGTTTTAGCGGTCAAAGCAATTAATTCTCTTGAGAATTTCCATTACAATGATCAATTGTTCATTACCGGATATTCTCAGGGAGGCCATGCTGCGATGGCAACATTTAAAACCCTTTCAGCATCATCCGAACTGGAAGTCACCGCAGTTGCGCCAATGTCCGGGCCATACAGTATTTCCAGGGAAATGAAAAAATTTACTTTCGGAGATACAGAGTATTTTTTCTGTGCCTACCTTGGAAGTGTCCTTCTGACAGCCAAATACGTTTATCCTGAACTTTTTACAGAACTTGAAATAGAGGATATGTTAAAGCCCGATTATGCTGTCATGGTCAGAAAATTTGAGAGAGAAGAAATCGATCTGGACGATTTGAATGATCAGATGATCGCAAAATTGAGACAAAATAACGGCAAAGTTTTGCCCAAAAGAATGTTCATTGACAGTGTGGCAAATGCTTTTTTGACAGATGATGATCATCCATTGAATCAGGCACTTGAAAGAATGGATGTATGTGACTGGAAGCCGGAAAAACCATTAAAAATGTTGTATTGCAAGAATGATGACCAGGTGACTTACAGAAACGCTGTATATGCTGATTCACTGATGCACGCCAACGGTTCTGAAACCGTATCTGCCGCTGATGTATTCAGTTCTGGTGACCACGGAACCTGTTTTTATCCGGCTGCTTTGGCTTTGCGGACCTTCTTCTGGCAATATCAGGAAATCGGGACAGTAGGCACCACTGAGCCTGAAAATCCTTCTATCTCAATTTGGCCGAATCCTGCAAGCGATCTCCTTTATTTTGAAAACATAAATATGAATGTTCAGGGAAAGGATATCATGATCAGATTGTATGATGCAACAGGTCAATTACTTGCCACGCATAAAATTTTGCCCAATGCTCAGGCAATAAACAACATCGACATACATTACCTCAAATCCGGGTTATACATAATAGAAATTTCCAATTCAAACGGGCTGGTAGAAATAAAAAAACTTGTTAAATCACCACAATGAAAAACCAAATAAAATTTTAGAACAATTTTTCAATCAATAGTCTGCCAAAGAAATCCCAAACAAATCACGGTACATCCGGACAGCTTGTTGATCAGTCATGCCGGAGACGAACATGGCAATGTTGAGCAAATTGGTATACCTTTCTTCAAAGGGTTGATGATTGATATCCAGATATTCCTGCGGAATAAGTTTTCTGAGTTTTGCGAGGAATTTATCTTCATCACTCATCACAGACTGAACGAATATTTCGAGCAATCCAGGTAATACTTTTCTGCCGGCGGATTCGATTTTCAGAACTGTTTCTGAATTATAAATTTTCTCAAAACTGGTTTTTTTGATTTGTTTCAGGGTGTGAATTTGAGGAGTCTTTTCTATCAGGGCAGTATCAAATATTCCGGCTCGGATATCTTCTTCTTTTTCTATAAAAACTTTAGCTGTCTGCTGAACCATTTCATTGATGGCTTTACTTCTCAGATAAGCTATTTTTGTCTCTCTGGAATTCAATTGGTTATACCTTCCCAAATCAAATTGCTCCCTGTTGAGGATTTCGAAGTATGCGCTTTCAATTTCTTCGAAACTGATCAGATGAACATGGTAGCCATCCTCAAAATCGATGATGGAGTAACAAATATCATCTGCTGCTTCCACCAGGAAAGCCAGAGGAAATCTGTGGTTAACCTGCAATTCTCCTGTTTTGTATTGAGTGATGCCGAGTTCTGCTGAAATCTTATCATAAACGGGAATTTCAGACCAGAAAAAATTATATTTTTTAAGTGAAACTCTGTCATGAATGTCAGGGAAAGGATATGAAGGTCTCGGATATTTGATAAAACTCGCATAAGTTGCAAAACTCAATCCCAGGCCGCCTTCGAGATTGGAATGATATGGCGCTGTATGAGTCATTATCCTGAAACCTGCAGCATTGCCTTCGAAATTCTGTAAATCAGCCTTTTGTACAACATTTAAACCTGCAATGTAAGGCATGGCAGCCTTGCTTTTAAAATAGGAAGAAATTGCGTCTTCACCTGCATGTCCAAAAGGGGGATTGCCAATATCATGTGCGAGGCAAGCAGCACTCGTCAATGCACCCAGATCAGATGGCTGACAGGAATCATTGAGTTGAGGATATTTTTTAAATAGCAACTGGCCTGCCATATTGCCTAAGGTGCGACCAACAGATGCAGTTTCCAGGCTGTGTGTCAACCGGTTTCTGACAAAATCAGATTTTGGAAAAGGAAATACCTGCGTTTTGTTTTGAAGCTTTCTGAAAGATGAAGAAAAGATAATCCTGTCATAATCTACCTGAAAATCAGATCTGTAATGCACTGAATCATTTGTCATGCTTCGCTTTTGACCCAATCTTTCAGGACTTAGCAGTTTTTTCCATTCCATCATGATTTTAGTCTACTTTCAGATTCCGTGAGTAATTATCAAAGTCAGGCAGCCTCCGCCAATGCCATTGTTCGATGATGGTACCATTGCTTAAGAGGAGAATGCCAGGATTGCTTCGGATCATGGTCTTTAATAGTATATTGTCTGCAGTATAATATTCAATGTCCAGGCCGGTTTTTTGTTTGAAACTGGCGACCTGGTCAGCGTCACCACCTACCAGAGCAATTACCCTTATATCAGCTTTTTTTGCATCGTTCACAAATGGTTTGATCTTTTGTTCAAAACGCTTCAGATAGCTGTTTTTCCATTCATGGTCATACCGGGTGACATTGTAATTTTTAATCTCCTGAATGTTTTTTACCAGAGTAAATGTGTCAGATGCTGCGGACTGAATTGTATCCGTCCTGAAAATTGTGTCAGAAACGGTCACATATTTCGGAGTGGCTTTACTTTCAAGTTTTTCCATCACCAAAACCATGCTTAATCCTTTATAATTCAGTATATCCTCTGTCATTAAGTTTCCATCAAAACTCTCAATATAGAAATCACTGATTTGAGTGGTAGGAATGGAGGGTTTAGTGAAGTCTGTGTGAATATATTCCCATTGGTCTGTCGGATACCTGGCACTATCAAAGTCAGCATTTTTTACGATAATGACCTCGTTGGTTTTCTTGTTTTTCAAATGCCACCTCAGTGGTTCTGTTTTGCTTGCTGCTTCAGCTTCTTTTTCCTGTTGTTCCAGAATATTTACCCCGTTTTTGAATGGTCGCAGGTTGATATGCGGAATGTTCCAGTAATAATTGCTCATACAATATAATATGAACAGGATGGTTGCGAAGCCGGCAATTGTTTTTCTGAAAAAAGCATTTCCCAGTTGATGCATCTTTTTGTGGAAAATCACAAAATATACACCTGGGAAAAACAACACCACATCTTTCATGAATGAGGTAAACGGTGCAAAAGTGATAAAATCTCCAAAACATCCGCAGGTGGTGACCTTCATGTTGGCCGGATCAAAATCTGACCATTGGCTGAAATGCCAGAAATTGATCTCAGGCGGTACATAGCCGGTCAGATAAGTATAACCTGTTAAAAACAGGAATAAAATGATCAAGAGCAAAAAGCCCCAGGCTGTAAAAAGCGGAAAAGCACCAATGATCAGCATGACCCCCAACAACATCTCAAAAACGATCATAATAACTGAAAACAGCACTGAGTATTCCGTAAAAAAGGGGAAAACAGGTGTCAGAAAGGAAAACCATGAATTTTGAAACAATACTTCAAACGCGGCAAAATAATCATCCATTTTATAGGCTGTTCCCAACGGGTCAATGGCTTTGACAAAGCCAGAAACAATGAAAAGAATGCCGATATAGTTTTGTAAAAAGGTCATCAGCCATTGTTTGGATTTTTTCCAGACTTTTATCATCAGATAACTCAGTAAGCCGGCAAAGACCAGAATAATCAACAGTAATGTAAGTAAACTCATTATTTTTCAGTATTTATGATTGTATAAAACTACATGTTAGCTCGGAACTCAAACAGGATTTGTGTTTGAAATATTTTCAGTTTTCATTTTGTTCCAACATCAGGATCTGGCAAAAAACAGCATAATTGGCGATGTCCATCAGATTTGATTCAATGCCTTCTGAAATGCTGGTTTTACCGTTATTGTCTTCTATTTGTTTGATTCTAAATAATTTAACAAGAATAAGATCCGTCATACTGCTGATGCGCATATCCCTCCATGCTTCGCCATAGTCATGATTTTTGTCCTTCATCAACTTTAATATGCCGGTTGATTTTTGCTCAAACAGTTTCATAGCCTCATCAACGGACAGATCGGGTTCCTCAGCGACACCCAATTCCAATTGTATCAGGGACATAACCGAATAATTGAATATAGCTGAAAATTCGGTGTCGATCCCTTCAGCTATACGGTTTTCTTTTTTCTCCTGAATACTCCGGATTCTTTTGGCTTTGATAAATAGTTGATCAGTCAATGATATTGGCCTGAGAATTCTCCAGGAAGCACCGTAATCAGTCATCTTTTTGTAAAAGACGTCCCGACAGTGGTCAAGGATCTGCTTATATGATGCAAGTGTCTTCTCCAAAAAACAAGTTTTTTGCAAATATGATGAAATTATCTCAAAACTACTGTTAATGAGTTCCTAAAGTGTCATATGAAGATCATTGGATCGTTCTGCCGGGATATACCTTCAATGCCTGATCCAACAGATCCATAGCTTTTTCCAGATCTGATATTTTGAGTACATAACTGATCCTTACTTCGTCAAGTCCCCTTCCTTTTGTTTCATAAAAACCGGAAGCCGGAGCAAGCATCACCGTTTCATGTTGGTATTCGAATTCTTCGAGTAACCAACGGCAGAACTTATCAGAATGATCAATGGGTAGTCTGGCAACTACGTAAAATGCACCGGATGGGTTAGGGCAAAATGCGCCTTCCATGGCATTGATCCGTCGAACAACACAATCACGTCGTTCTTCATATTCATGGATTACTTCATCAAAATATGTCTGAGGTGTTTCTAGTGCAGCTTCTGCTGCGATCTGCCCGTAGGATGGGGGACTCAGACGAGCCTGAGCAAATTTGAGACAGGTGAAGATGAATTCCTTGTTTTTGGAAATGAGCGCACCAATTCGGATACCACATGCACTGTACCTTTTCGAAACAGAATCAATCAGTACGACATGCTCGTCCAGACCTTCCAGTTGCATGATCGAATGATGTTTTTTGCCGTCATAGATAAATTCACGATACACTTCATCAGCGAAAAGGAATAGATTGTATTTCAATGCAATATGCTTTAATACTTCAAGTTCTTCCTTAGAATAGAGGTAACCGCTAGGGTTGTTGGGATTGCAAATGACGATGGCTTTGGTCTTTGGTTTAATGGCTTTCTCAAAATCCTCTATGGGTGGCAGCGCAAATCCGTTTTCAATGTTAGAAGCAATGGGCACAACTTTGACTCCTGAATTGACTGCAAAACCCAGATAATTGGCATAAAAAGGTTCAGGTATGATGATCTCATCATCTGGATCCATGATCGCCTGCATTCCGATCAGCAAAGCTTCTGATGCCCCTGTTGTAATGATGATGTCATCAGGGTTGATATGAATATCGTTGTTTTGATAGTATTTTATCAGTTTTTTTCTGTAAGACATATGCCCGGCAGAATGGCTGTATGGTACCAGAGCCTGGTCAAAATCCCTGACTGCCTGTAAAGCTTGTTTTGGCATGGATATATCGGGCTGGCCAATATTTAGGAAATATACTTTAGTTCCCCGGGCTTTGGCTGCTTCGGCAAATGGGACCAGTTTTCGGATCGGTGATTCAGGCATTTGTTGGCCCTTTTTGGAAATGTTTGGCATGATTCGTCGATTATTTAATAAAAATTGAACACACAAATGTACAATTTAAATTTTGTAGGACATTCCAAAAGTGCTAAAATCTGAAATATTATTGAAGTAAAAGGTGAAATAGCTTCGGAAAAGTTGTGGAAATTAAAAAGCCCGTGTAAAGACGAATAAACACGGGCATTACTCAATTTAATAACCAAAACTCATACGCCATATAATGAACAAAAAGCGTGCCAAAATATGATCATATAGTTTAATGTAACTATTTGTTTGTACTCCAAAATGAAATAACTACGAAATGATAGAATAAAGTATATATTATAA
>ERZ761602.1895-NODE-1895-length-35492-cov-7.573497_pt1 | contig 35492 bp, 31 predicted proteins | sample MGYA00512165_ERZ761602 | MGnify/ENA primary metagenome ERZ761602 (study PRJEB28899, sample SAMN02445085) | bioreactor sludge metagenome | biome: EBPR sludge; isolation source: Thorneside wastewater treatment plant | place: Australia: Brisbane, Thorneside...
CGGCAAGACACTGGACGGCGACGTCCGCGGCCCTCTTTGGAGTCCTTGATCGCCATGCATCACGTGGACCCTCACCCCGTTCGCAGTGCTCACGGACTTCTCCCTGAGGGAGAGGATCCTGCGATCTTCAGAACCTGGAGAAAGCGAGTCCGCGCTGACAGACAACCCCGGAGTAGACCTCCGGGCTGCAAGCGGAGCGGGAGCTCCGCGCTCCGCTCGACTTTGGGCCCCAAAAACACTTGGCTCTCGCCGAGGTTCGTGTTATCCTAAGTGCATGCTTTTTCGTTTTGGTTTTGTTCTTCTTGCTGTCGCAGGAACTTTCGCCACCAGCCAAGCCAACCCAAACCGGTTCCGGATTGGGCTGGAAATTGACATAGATGGCAAGTCCATCGGGCGAATGGGATCCGCTCGAAACGGTCGTGTTTCTCTGACCGGCGAGGGTGGAGCGAGGTACTTCTACGATAACGGAAAGGTCACTAACCTAAAGGAGAAGTATCCGGATCTCAACATTGGTCTCTACCAAATGGGACCTGGTTTAGTTGGAGCCGTGTGGCGCTCCGAAGGCGAACCAGCTTACGGTTACTACGCCAACGGACAACTCGTGGCGGTGCCCGGCCTCTTCGGTGCGGAAAAAGGCGGGGGCGACTGGATCGGGAGCATCCGAGCCTATAATCCGTTCCTCAATCAGTTCGTGGATTGCCCAGATCATCCCCAGCGAGAGATGGTCGCCTCGAATTCCCGGGGGACCATCGTGTTCCAAGGCAGCGATGAGTTAAGTGATCTTGAACCCCAAAACATCTATAGTTGGAGCAACGGGGTGATGAGGCAGCGCACCGCCGGGGGCTACGCTCGAGCATTGAACGACAACGATGTGATCCTGATTCAGGACATTCAACGGCTCTATTTCTTGAGTCCTTCAAATATCCTTCTGCCTGTTGCGGGGACAGGCCGGATGCCTTGGATCATTGACGGAGGGCAGCTGAGCAACAGTAACCGGGTGATGGTGCGACAAGGCCAAGTTGCGGGAAGTAGTTACTACCTCAACGATGGCGACAAGTGGTCCACCCTAGAATCGCTGACCGACGGTCTGCCCTCGGACCGGCTCTTTTACCACGCCGAAATGGACCCCGTCACCGACAGCGTCTATGCCTTTTATCGCGAGGGCAACAAATGGGGGTGTACCCGCCTGGACCCCGTCCCCGAACCCGGGACCCTGGCCGCGTTGGGGCTGGGGGTGGCCGCGATGCTTCGCAGACGGCGAAAGGGATAGAGCGGAGTTGTGGGGAAAGGTGGGGGAAAGTGAGCTGAGAGTGAAGTTTGCAGCATTTAGGTCGAGGTAAGGGGTTTCGCGCCGACCGGGGCGAGACCTAGGGCGACGCGGAGCGTCGGGGCCCCTGGGTCGGGTATGGCCCCGGGCCGGTCGGCGCGAAACCCCGTAGTCGACGCAAACCCCAAGGGGCAGGGCGGTTGACGGGGCCGGGTACCCTTTTGAATCCATGACCGCCCGCGAGCTACGCCACAAGTACCTAGACTTCTTCCAATCGAAGGGTCATAGCGCCTATCCGTCGGGGTCGCTTGTTCCGTATGACGTCACCGGAAGGCTGGACGAGTCGTTGCTCTTCAATGGCGCGGGAATGGTGCAGTTCAAGCCGTTCTTTCGGGGCGTGGCCGAACCCCCCAATGCGCGGCTGACGACGGCCCAAAAGTGCGTCCGGACCGGGGATATCGAGGAGGTCGGCGACCTCAGCCACCTCACCTTCTTCGAGATGCTGGGCAACTTCTCGTTCGGAGACTATTTTAAGCGCGAGGCCATCGCTTTTAGCTGGGAATTCCTGACGAGCAAGGAGTGGCTGGGGCTCGATCCGCGGCGGCTGGCTTTCACGGTCTTCGAGAGTGATGACGAGGCTTTTGAGGCCTGGGCCGAGCTCCTTCGCGGGGCGGGGATCGACCCTGAGACCCGCATCTTTCGGCTGGGTGAAGAGACGAATTACTGGCCGGCGGGTGCTTTCAGCAAGGGTCCTCCGGGCCCGTGTGGCCCCAATAGCGAGATGTTCTATTGGGTCGATGGCAACTCGTTGCCACCCGAGAGCTACACCCGCGAGGATTATCTGCGCGACGAGGAAGCTAAGCTGTGGCTCGAAATCTGGAACGACGTCTTTATCCAATACGAGTGGCAAGGCGAACTCAGAAATCCCGAGCGCCCCAATCTGGGCTACGAAAAGACAGGAATGCCCGAGCTCCCCTTCCGGTCGATCGACACCGGAATGGGGCTGGAGCGGACGGCGGCAGTTTTGGGCGGTCACCAGAGCGTCTACGACACCGACCTCTTCGAGCCGATCCTTGCGAAAATCGGCCAGATCAGCGGGGTGGCTTATGGCCAGGCCGAGACCACCGACCGGGCGATCCGAGTCATCGCCGATCACATCCGGACCGCCTGCTTCTGCATCGCCGACGGGATCCTGCCGAGCAACGGCGGCCGGGGCTATGTCTTGCGCCGCCTCATCCGGCGGGCCGTGCTGAAAGGTCAGCGCGTCCTCGGGATCGAGCGGCCTTTCTTTCATGAGGTCTTCGGCGGGGTTTTAGCCTCGATGGGCGATCACTACGGCGAGCTGAAAGAACGCCGCGAGGTGATCGAAGAGACGCTTCGGAACGAGGAGGCGCTGTTCCGGCGGACGGTGGAGCGCGGGCTGGATCTCCTCACCGACCACCTCGAGATTTTGCGCCGAAATGGGGTCCAGAGCTATCCAGGAGACAAGGCGTTCCTGCTCTATGACACGTTTGGCTTCCCGCTGGAGGTGACCAAGGAGGTCTGCGCCGAGGCCGGATTCACCGTGGACGAAGCGGGCTATGAAGCCGCGATGAAGGAGGCCCAGGAACGCAGCCGCGGCGCCGGGGGCATGGACAGCGTCTACAGCGGGGTCGAGGTCCGCTATGCCTTCCCCGTCACCCAAACGGTCTTTGTCGGCTACGAATTCAGCCAGTCTGAATCGATCGTGGTCGGGGCCCTTCCGGAACTCGATGAAGAGAGCCGTTGGACGGGCCGGGTGGCGGTGGCACTGGACCAAACTCCGTTCTATGCCGAGAGTGGCGGCCAGGTCGGAGACGAGGGCACCCTCCACAGCGAGGCCTTTGACCTTAAGGTTCTGGATATCGTCCGGCAAGAGGGCGTTTATGTCCACCTTTGCGAAATCGTCCGGCTGGACCATCCGACGGCTCTGGCGGGGATGCCCGGGGATGAGGCGAACCTGCTGGTGCAGCGGCGGATCTTTAACCAACCTGTTCTCGCCCGGATCGAGGTCAGCGACCGGCGAGCCACCATGCGCCACCACACCGCAACCCACTTGCTTCATGCCGCGCTCCGCAACGTCCTGGGGAGCCACGTGACCCAAGCCGGTTCGCTGGTGAGTCCGGAGCATCTGCGGTTTGACTTCACTCACGGCAAGGCGATCGGGGCCGACGAACTGGCCGAAATTGAGCGGATCGTCAACGACGAAGTGTTGCGGAATACCAGCGTCATCACCTACATCGACATGCCGGTGTCCGAGGCCAAGGCTCGGGGCGCAATGGCCCTCTTCGGCGAGAAGTACGGGGACTTCGTCCGCATGGTGGAGATCGGCGAGTTTAGCCGGGAGCTCTGCGGAGGCACCCACGTCGGCGCCACGGGCGAGATCGGAATGTTCAAGATCCTGAGCGAAAGCAGCGCGGCCAGCGGCGTTCGCCGGATCGAAGCCGTCGCCGGCGAAGCGACAATCCGATGGGTGGGCGACCAACTAGAGACCCTGCGCCAAGCCAGCGCGCTCCTCAAAACCAATCCCAAAGAACTCGTCCCCGCGGTCGAAAAGACGATCGATCAACTCAAGGAGGAACGCCGAAAGCGCGAACAGCTCGCCAGCCAAGGGGCCGGATCGGCCGAAGCCGAGATCCTGAACATCGGACCGGTGGAGCTTGCGATTCAAAAACTGACGGTCGGCGAGCCGAAAGATGCCCAGCTCGTGGCCGATCGACTCGCCGATCAGAAGCCGAATCGGGTGGTCTTGGTTGGGCTGGCCAGCGAAGGCAAGGTGAGCTTTGTGGCGAAGGTCGGCGCCGACGCCTTGGCCCAAAAAGCCCACGCCGGCAACCTCTTGCGCGAAGTCGCCAAGGTAGCCGGCGGAGGCGGGGGCGGTAAGGCCGAATTTGCGACCGCCGGAGGCCGCGATGCAGACAAGATCGACGCGGCCCTAGCCCAAGCCAAGACAACCCTGGCCGAGATGGTGAACGGATGAATGAACCCAAGCTGAAATTCGACAGCAACGGGCTGATCCCCGCGATCATCCAGGACGCGGCCAATGGCGACGTGCTGATGATGGCCTGGATGAACGAGGAATCTCTGCGCCAGACCATCGAGACAGGGCTCTGCACCTATTGGAGTCGGTCGCGCCAAGAGTTCTGGGTCAAGGGCCTGACCAGCGGGCACGTGCAGCACGTCAAGCGAATCAGTGTGGACTGCGACCAAGACTGCCTCTTGATCCAGGTCGACCAAGTCGGCGCTGCATGTCACGAGAACTACCGAAGCTGCTTCTTCCGCGACCTAGACCTGGACGGCCTCACGATCAACGGGACTCCGCTTTTGGGACCGGATGGATCACCCGTAAGCTGACGACAAACGCGGCCAACACACAGGCGGCACACCCGACGAACGGGGTGTAGCGACTGAAATCGGGGCTGACCATGTGGAAGGCCCCGTAGCACCACGCACCGATCGGGGCCCCGATCATTGCCCCAAGGCCTTGGGCGGTCATGACGGCTCCGATGTTGGCGGCTCGGTTCTTGGGGTCGATCTCGCTGACCGTGGCGTACCAAGCGGGGATCGCCAGCAAAAACCCAATCCCCACCGGGATCCCGCCCAATCCGAGGACGAAAGCCGTCCGCAACCAAGGCACCACCGCGCCGAGCGCTACCACGACCATTCCTACGGCGCAGAGTCCCATCCCTAGGTGGACGGCGCGCGCCTGCCCGATCCGCTCGCCGAGCCGGGACATGGGGACCGACGCGACCGCCATCGCAATGGCCCCCGGGAGGACCAGGAGCCCGAACTGGGTCTCGCTCATCTTGAATTGGTCCTTGGCAAAGAGCTTGATGATGACCATCGGAAATCCGATCCCGGCAAAGGTGAGGAGCCCCAGGGTCACGTATTCGGGGATCGTCCGAAGCGCGCGGAGCGTGTTGGCAAGCTCGTTCTCGGGTGGCTCGGTCCGGGCGGCTCGTCGGGCTTTGACCATCTGTCGGAGATCGGCCCCGCTCGGAACGCTGCGGTAACTCATGAAGGTTGCGGCGGCAAAGAGGATCGCGGCGAAGTAAAGGGAGGGGGTGCGCTCGCCGCTGAAGTCAGCCAGAGCCCGGCCGAAGAGGTCATTGAAAATCCCTCCCAGCGGGAGGGCGAGGGCGATCCCCAGGAGATAGCACGTGTTCAGGAGCGACATCGACTCCTGGCGTTCATTGTCCTCGACGAGGTCACCCATGCAGGCGAAAGCTGCGGGCCACAGCATCGCCGCGCCCAGGCCATCGACCACCCGCAGCAGCATGATGGCAAGTGTCTCGCTGACCCCCCAGGTATGAGGGACGACCATGGTCAACAGGGCGGTGAAGAAGGTCATCCCCGTCCCGAGCACCATCAGTCGGCGGCGGCCAAACCGGTCCGCAAAGCGCCCCATTGGTGCTTTGAAGAGAGCTTCGCTGAGCAAGAACGCAACGATGACGAGGCCGATGACGCCGGAATTGAACCCCCGATCTTCGCGAAGATAGACCGGCATGGTCGAGATGTTGAGGACGGCGTAGCCGATCTCGGCCAGAAGGGCCACGGCCAAAAGCCGCGCCACAGGACCCCGCCGGTAAAGCGGCACGCGGGTCGGCGGCGAGGCAGGCATCGACATGGCTTGCATAGTCTAACCGCTCTCGGCCCGAAAGGGATTCAAACCCGCCCGACTCTGGGCCACTCCGCAAAAAACCGCGATCAGCGTAAGAGCCGAGCAGGAAATCCGAGGCCACGCGACGAAAGCACAAGCAAGCAAGTGGCAAAGAGAATCTCGTCCTCCAAATCCTCTCCTCAAAACTTTCCCCTAATTGCCACTTGCTACCTTTTCCACAGGAACCCCGCATGAGTCGACTTGTCGAAATCACTGATGTCATCCTTCGCGACGCTCACCAGAGCCTGATCGCGACCCGCATGGCCATGGAAGATATGATTCCGGCCTGCGAAGACCTCGACAATGCGGGCTATTGGTCGCTCGAATGTTGGGGGGGCGCGACCTTTGATTCCTGTATTCGATTTTTGAACGAAGACCCCTGGGAGCGTTTGCGCACCTTCAAAAAGCTACTCCCCAAAACGCGAACGCAGATGCTCCTGCGGGGTCAGAACCTGCTTGGCTATCGCCACTACGAAGATACGGTCGTGGACCGGTTCGTCGAGAAGGCGGCCGAGAACGGCATGGACGTCTTTCGCGTCTTTGATGCTCTCAACGACCCGCGCAACCTGACCCGCGCCATCGCGGCCGTCAAGCGCACCGGGAAGCACGCTCAAGGAACGATCTGTTACACCATCAGCCCGGTGCACTCCACCCAAACCTTCATCGATATGGCCAAGACTTTGGTCGACATGGGGGTTGATTCGATCTGCATCAAGGACATGGCCGCCCTCCTGAAGCCCCAACCCGCCTATGACATCGTGAAGGGAATCAAAGAGAGCGTCGGGCAAGATGTGCTCGTCCACGTTCACGTTCACTCGACGACCGGGGTCACTTTGGTCAGCCTGATGAAGGCGATCGAAGCCGGAGCCGACATCGTGGACACCTCGGTCAGCGCAATGTCGCTCGGCCCTGGCCACAACCCGACCGAGAGCCTGATCGAGATGCTGGAAGGCACGCCCTATCACACTAAGGTCAACCTCGACCTGGTCTATAAGGTCCGCGACCACTTCAACAAGATCAAGCCTCGGTACCAGGAGTTTATGAGCGAGGTCACCACAGTCGAGACGGAGATCTTCAAGAGTCAGATCCCCGGCGGAATGCTGAGCAACATGGAAAGCCAGCTAAAGCAGCAAGGCCAGGGCGACAAGATGAAGGAAGTCCTGCTCGAAGTGCCGCGCGTTCGCGCCGCCGCCGGAAACGTCCCGCTGGTTACTCCCAGCAGCCAGATCGTCGGGACCCAAGCCGTCTTTAACGTGATGATGGGGCCCTACCAAGTCATGACTGGCGAGTTCGCCGACTTGGTGCTGGGCTACTACGGCAAGACTGCGACCGTGCCCGACCCCGACGTGGTCGCAAAGGCCAAGGAGTCGGCCAAGAAGGAGCCGATCGATGTGCGCCCGGCTGACAAGCTGGAACCGGAATGGGAAAAGCTGGACTCGGCGGCCAAAGCTCTCGAAGGTCACAACGGCTCGGTCGAGGATACGCTGACCTATGCGATGTTCCCGCAGATCGCGCCGAAGTTCTTCAAGTCTCGCCCCGATGGCCCACTGAACCTGGGCAAGGACCCAAGTAGCTTCGCGGCCGTCTCTGCCGACCCGAATTCCCCAGGCTATCTCGCCGCCCCGATTCAGTACGAAGTCAAGCTGGGCGACAAGAAGATGCAGGTCACAGTAGGCCCGGTCGGAGGTGGCCAGTGAGCGAAACGCTTCTGCGCGAGGAGCTCGCAGCCCTGCGGTCGGAGATCGCTGAACTCCGCAAACGCCTGGATTCTATCGCTCCGGCTGCTAGCGACGAGATCGACCCCGAGATTCTTGCAGTCATCTCGGCGACCATCGCCGCCTATCTCGGCAAGCGCGCAACGATCAAGTTTGTTCGCCGAGCCCAAGCCGAATCGGATTCCTGGAGTAGCCAGGGCCGGGTCGTCATTCAGGGCTCGCACCACCTCAATTCAACCCATTAAATCACCCTCAAGGAAAAATCATGAGCATCACGATGGAAGTCGATCTGAAAACTCGAGACCGCACCCCTATGAACCTCGTCGGCAGTTTTGTCGAAGTTCGCTGGAGCGGAACCCACTCACTGGCCAAGCGCCAATGCGAAAAGTGCGTCTACCTGGTCCGCGGCGCCGAGGGCGGAATGATCTGCCTGGAGCTGATCTATGACGCAATCGACGGCGTGCACAAGAAAGACGCGATCTACTGGGTCGATGCCCAGAGCGTGCAATACCTTCGAGTCCTGACCGAAGCCGTCGCCCAGCACCGCATCGATAGCCTCGAGCGCGAAGTGCTGGAAAACCATCCCAAGGACTGATCTACTTTTGGCCCCGGGACGCGATCCCCGGGGCCCACGACTCCCTTCCCACGCCGGAGGGCCCCCGATGACGACACAAACCCGACTGGATGAACTACAAGAAAAAAAAGCCACCCTCAAGCTAGGTGGCGGACCGGACCGCATTGAGAAGCAACACGCGGCCGGACGACTCACCGCCCGCGAGCGCATCGACGGGCTGGTGGACCCCGGATCCTTTTTGGAACAAGGCCTCTTTGCCGAGCATCGCTGCACGATGTTTGGCATGGCCGGCAAGCCTGCCCCGGCAGACGGCGTGGTCACCGGGGCTGGGCAGGTCGATGGCCGCACCATCCACCTTGCGAGCCAAGACTTCACGGTCTACGGCGGTTCTGCCGGCGAGGTCCACTCCCTCAAGATCGTGGAGGCGATGGAGGGCTCTCTCAAGACCGGTACCCCGTTCGTCTTCATCAACGACAGCGGCGGAGCCCGGGTCCAAGAGGGGATTGATTCCCTGGCCGGTTATGCCAAGGTCTTCTATGCCAACACCATGCTAAGTGGGGTGGTCCCCCAGATCTCGCTGATCTGCGGGCCTTGCGCCGGAGGCGCGGCCTACAGCCCCGCCCTAACCGATTTCATCATCCAGACCCGGCAGGCTCAGATGTTTATCACCGGACCTTCGGTGATCAAGCAAGTGACCGGCGAGAACGTCAGTGCGGACGAGCTCGGCGGCGCAGAGGCCCAGATGCACTATTCGGGCGTCGTTCACTTCGTCGCCGAGAACGATGACGAAGCCCTTGCCCTCTGCCGCCGGTTGCTCAGCTTCTTGCCCAGCAACAACATGGAAGATCCGCCGCTGGCTCATGGCACCTACAGCATCGACCCCTCCCCCGCGCTCGACACGATCATCCCCGAGGACCCGCGCCAACCCTACGACATCCGCGACGTGATCTATGAGCTCGTGGATTTCGGCGACTTCCTGGAAGTCCAAGCCGGCTATGCCGAAAACGTTGTGATCGGCTTTGGGCGAATCACGGGCCGGACGGTCGGCGTGGTCGCCAATCAGCCCAAAGTGATGGCCGGCGTCCTCGACATTAATTCAAGCGACAAAGCGGCTCGGTTCATCCGGTTCTGCAACGCCTTCAATATTCCGCTGCTGACCCTGGTCGACACCCCGGGATTCTTGCCCGGCATCGACCAAGAATACGGCGGAATCATTCGTCATGGAGCCAAGATGCTCTTTGCCTACAGCGCGGCCACCTGCCCCAAAGTCACGGTGATTCTGCGCAAGGCCTACGGCGGGGCTTATGTCGCGATGTGCGCCAAAGACCTCCACGCCGACCGGGTCTTCGCTTGGCCGAGCGCCGAGATCGCGGTGATGGGGGCGGAGGGCGCGGCCGAGATCGTCTTCAAGCGAGAGATCGACCAGGCCGAGGACAAGGCCGCCATGCGGGCCGAGAAGATCAAGCTCTACCGCGACACGTTTAGCACTCCCTATGTCGCGGCCGGAAAGCGGATGGTCGATGACGTCATCCGCCCGCAAGAGACCCGTCTCCACATCGCCCGGACCCTGGAACTTCTCCAGACCAAGCGCGACTACCGACCGCCGAAGAAACACGGCCTCATCCCGCTCTAAACCTCATGAAACTGAAACTCACCATCGACGGAAAACCCTATGAAGTGGAGGTTGAGGTGGTGGCGGAAGACCGTCGCCCCACCTTTACCAACACGGCCTCGGCCACCCCGCTTTTGGGCAGCGCCCCCCGCGCCAGCGGCTCGGGAGGCGGGGCTAGCCTCGATCCCGAACAAGGGATCAATAGCCCCCTGACCGGAGTGGTCAACGCTATCGAGGCCAAAGTCGGCGACGAAGTCGCCCCCGACCAGCCGATCCTGGTGCTGGAAGCGATGAAGATGCTCACCACGATCACCGCCCCCGCTCCGGCCAAGATCAAGGCCTTCCATGTGGCCGTCGGCGACGCCGTGAAACAGGGCCAGGCCCTAGTGGAGTTTGAATAAATGGAAACCCGTACAAAGATTTCTCTGAAGCATATCGATCACGTGGCGATCGCCGTCCCCACCGGCCAGCTGGATGCCCACGTCGCGGTCTATGAACAGATGGGGTTCCGAGTTCTGCACCGCGAAGAGGTCTATGGAACCGACCAGGTTCGCGAAGTCCTGCTCCAAGTCGGCGAGAGCGAGAACCTTCTCCAACTTCTTGAGCCCCTGACCCCTGATTCACCGGTCGCCAAACAGATCGAGAAGAATGGCGGGCGCCCCGGGATGGCGCACGTCGCCTTCCGGGTCGAAGACGCCCAGGCCACCTTCGACCAGATGAAGGCCGAAGGGTTCCAGATCATCGACGCCGCACCCCGGCCGGGCTCCCGCGGGACGACGGTTTTCTTTTTGCACCCTAAGACCCACGCCGAGGCCTCCCTCGGCGTCTTGTACGAGATCGTCCAGGAGGGGGGCGGACATGGCTAAGCTGTTCGAATCATTCCCTCCCGTAAGCCGGGAAGAGTGGAAAAACCAGGCCATCCAAGACTTGAAGGGCGGAGACTATGAGAAATTGCTCGTCCGGACGACCCTCGACGGACTCCGGATCGAGGCGATCCAAGCCCGAGAAGACCTCCCGCCTGAAGACCGCCTGGTCTCCGAACGCCGAGGACTCTATCGCGGCACGGCCGATTGGAAGAACCGCGAGCAGATCCGGGAGACCGACGTCGCAAGGGCCAACATCCATGCCCTACGCGCTCTGGAACGCGGCGCCCAAGAGCTGAGCTTCCTCACCTATCCGATGGGTATTGGTCTGCAGACCCAGGCCGATATGGAGCGACTCCTCAGCGGGATTCATCTCCAGATGGTCTCTTTGCATTGGCAGGCCGGACCTTTCAGCCCCCACGTTTACGCCATGCTCCTCAATGAGGCAGACCGACAAGGGCTTCCCTTTGATCAACTGACCGGGAGCATTGACCTCGACCCCCTCACCGACCTCGCTTGCGGCTGGACCGAGGGCGAAATGGAAGACTGGCTCGACGTGGCCGGACCGTTGATCGACGCTCTGGTCCACACGACCCCGGGCTTTAGTTTGCTCACCATTCGGGGATCCCTCATCGAGAAGTCGGGGGCTTCGGTCGCCCAAGAACTCGCGCTGACGCTGGCCCTGTTCGCCGAGTATCTCACCGGACTGCGGGTCGCGAAGTTCGACCTCAACGAGATCGTGCGGCGCAGCGAGTTACGGTTCGCAGTCGGCTCGCACTACTTCCTCGAGATCGCCAAGCTCCGCGCGCTTCGCGAGTTGCTACCCCGGCTCCTGGGTCCGTTCGATGTCTCGACCCGGCCGAGGATCCATGCCGATACGACGAGCAGCAACAAGACCATCTACGATCCCTACGTCAACCTTCTGCGCGCCACCACCGAGGCGATGTCCAGCGCGCTGGGCGGAGCCGATTCGCTGACCGTTGCGACCTTCGATCAGGTCTTCGACCAGCCCGACGAGTTCGGCGAACACTTGGCCCGGAACACGGAGTCGCTCCTGCGCGAAGAGGCCTTTTTAGCCAAGGTTGCCGACCCGCTGGGAGGTAGCTATTACGCGGAGAATCTCACTGATTCGCTAGCCCGGGTGGCCTGGGATCTGTTCCTCAAGATCGAGGCCGAAGGGGGATTCATCGGAGCCTGGAAGTCGGGCTTCATCGCGAGCGAGCTCGACCGAGTTCGAGCGGAAAAGCGCAAGCGGATCCGCACCCGCCGAGTTCCTATCGTGGGCACGAGCTTGTACCCTAACCTCACCGAACGCCGAAGCGAGCGCCCGCGCAAGTTCCCCAGACAGCCGGTGATGAGCCGTTGGAACGAGAACGCCGAGGACCTCGGAGACCTCCGTCATTCGCTGCACAACGGTCGGCGACTGCAAGACTGGGCCACGCAAAGGCCCCTCCCGAAGACCCCGCTCGACCCCTTCCGGCCCGCGGCCGAATTCGAATCGCTGCGCCTGCGGATCGACTTGATGGCCGGCCCGAAGCCCGAGGTCTTGCTCGTCACCACCGGCGACCCGGCCAAACGCAAAGCCCGAGCTGAATTCTGCACCGGCTTCTTTGGCGCGGGAGGATACACGATCCGGACGGTTTCGCTCGAAGATCTTCCCCATGCTATGGGTGAGGCCAAAGTGCTGGTCCTTTGCAGTAGCGATGAGGAGTACATTGGCGCTCTTGCGACGGTGTTGGGTGTGGCCGGCGGTCGCCCCGTGATCATCGCCGGCAAGCCCGCCCAAATGGAGGAGCTCCGCGCCGCCGGAGCGAGCCACTTTGTCTATCTCGGCCAGGACGTTGTCGAGTTCCTGACCTCCCTCCACGACCAGCTCGGGATCCCGAGCGAGGAGACCGCATGAGACCGCAATTTCTTGCTTTTGATCAGTCTTCGTTGCCCGGCTCGAACCGGGTTCTGGGGTCGCTTTGGAACACCCCCGAAGGCATCCCAATCCAGCCGATCTATGATCAGGACGACCTGGAAGAGCTGGAGCACCTGGACTACGCAGCCGGGGTTGCGCCTTACCTAAGGGGCCCTTACGCGACCATGTATGCCCGCCAGCCTTGGACGATTCGTCAGTACGCGGGCTTCAGCACGGCGGAAGAAAGTAATGCCTTTTACCGGGCAAACTTGGCCGCCGGACAACGCGGCTTGAGCGTCGCCTTTGACCTCGCCACCCACCGTGGCTATGACAGCGACCATCCTCGAGTCGAAGGCGACGTCGGGAAAGCGGGCGTCGCGATCGACTCGGTCGAAGACATGAAGGTTCTGTTCGACGGAATTCCTCTCGACAAGATGTCGGTCTCGATGACGATGAACGGCGCTGTCCTGCCAGTGATGGCCTTCTACATCGTGGCCGCAGAGGAGCAAGGGGTGGCGACCGATAAGCTCAGCGGCACGATCCAGAACGATATCCTGAAAGAGTTCATGGTCCGCAATACCTATATCTATCCGCCTCAGCCAAGCATGAGGATCATCGGGGATATCTTCCAGTATTGCGCCCAGAAGATGCCGAAATTCAACTGCATCAGCGTAAGCGGATACCACATGCAAGAGGCAGGGGCAACGGCCGATATCGAATTGGCCTACACCCTAGCCGACGGTCTGGAATATCTGCGAACCGGAGTCTCCGCCGGGCTAAGTGTGGATGATTTCGCGCCCAGAATTAGCTTTTTCTGGGACATCGGCATGAACCACTTTATGGAAGTGGCAAAGATGCGCGCGGCGCGGATGCTCTGGTCCAAGATCGTGGCCGAGTTCAAGCCCAAGAACGCCAAGTCGATGGCCCTGCGTACCCACAGCCAGACCAGCGGATGGAGCTTGACGGAGCAAGATCCATTCAACAATGTGATGCGAACCTGCATCGAGGCACTCACTGCGGCTCTGGGGCACACCCAAAGTCTCCACACCAATGCGCTCGACGAGGCCATTGCGCTCCCCACGGAGTTCAGTGCAAGAATCGCCCGTAATACGCAACTCTATCTGCAAGAAGAGACTTCGATCACGCAGGTCGTCGATCCCTATGGCGGAAGCTACTATGTTGAAAAACTGACTCACGATCTTGCCCAAAAAGCCTGGGCGCTGATCGAAGAGATCGAGGCCCACGGCGGGATGACTCAAGCGATCGAGACCGGCATCCCCAAGATGCGCATCGAAGAGGCCGCAGCAAGGAAGCAAGCCCGCATCGACAGCGGCGAGGATGTGATCATCGGCGTGAATCAGTACCGCATCCGGGAGGATTCGACGGTACCCGTTCTCGATGTTGATAACATTCGCGTTCGGCAACAACAAGTCTCCAAACTTGGTGAAATCAAGGCGCAACGGGACCCCGCGAGCATCGAAGAGATCCTGGGGCAGATCCGCGAGTGCGCCAAAACTGGGAAAGGCAACCTCCTAGAACTGAGCGTGGAAGCGGCTCGCCGCCGGGCGACTCTGGGTGAGATCTCTTCGGCTTTGGAGGATGTCTTTGGGCGATACGTCCCGACCGCCACTTCCGCCCCGGGGGCTTATCGAGCCCAAAGCGGGGAGACGGCCGGGTTCAAAGGGGCCGAGAACCTGGTGCAGGTATTCACCGAACTAGAGGGTCGCCCTCCGCGGATCTTGGTCGCCAAGATGGGGCAAGACGGCCACGACCGAGGCGCGAAGGTGGTGGCGACGGCTTTCGCCGACCTGGGCTTCGATGTCGATATCGGCGCGCTCTTCCAAACCCCCGAAGAGGTCGCCCGCCAAGCCGTCGAGAACGACGTCCATCTGCTGGGAGTTTCGAGTCTCGCGGCCGGGCACAAGACCCTCGTGCCTCAGGTGATGGCGGAGCTCAAGAGGCTGGGACGCGAGGACATCCAAGTGGTGGTTGGAGGGGTTATTCCGGCTCAGGATTACGAAGAGCTCTATTCTCATGGGGTTTTGGCGATCTTCGGTCCGGGAACCTCACTCCCCGACGCGGCCAAAAAGCTGCTCCGGGTCTTACTCGACGCGCGGACCCAAGTTGTCTGACGAGTCCTTTCTGAATGTTCAACCGCCGGTGGCCCCGCCCCCGGCGGTTAATCCACAGGCCCGTGTGATTGCGCCCCGCCGCGCGACTCCGGCAGAGCTCTGGGAACGAATCCGTCATGGTGACCGGGTGGCTTTGGCCCAAGGAATCACCCTGGTCGAGAGCCTCAGGCCTGCTGACCGCGAACTCGCCCGCAAGCTCGTCTCATTGTGCGCTCCTCTCGCCGGTCGGGCCTGGCGGATTGGAATCACGGGGGTCCCAGGAGTTGGGAAGAGCACCTTTCTAGAGGCATTAGGCATGCACCTTTGTGCGGACCCTGCTCGCCGCATCGCCATCCTCGCCATCGACCCGAGCAGCGAGCTCACCGGGGGCAGCATTCTCGGCGACAAGAGCCGGATGGAGCGCCTGACCCGAACCGAGCAGGCCTTTATCCGCCCTTCACCAACGCGCGGAACTTTGGGCGGAGTCAGCCGCTGGACACGAGAGGTGCTAATCCTGTGCGAAGCGGCCGGATACGATCCGATCTTCGTCGAGACAGTCGGGGTCGGACAGTCAGAAATCGGGGTCGAACGCCTAGTGGATTCGGTCTTGGTGTTGATGCTCACCGGGGCCGGAGACGCACTCCAAGGAATCAAGCGCGGGCTGATGGAGATCGGCGACGTCTTCGCAGTGACCAAGGCCGACGGCTCAAACCTGGACCGAGCCCAGGTCACGGCCCAGAGCTTACGTGGGAGCTTGGCCCTAATGCCCCCACGCCGATGCCGCATGCCCGACGAGTCCATGGTAAGGATTTGCAGCGCAGCCGAGACGACCGGGATCGCGGAAGTGTGGGAGTCTCTCCAAAAACACCGCGAGGTCTGTGAATTCCTCGGAGAATTGCACAAGAAACGGGTTGCACAAGCACAAGAATGGTTGCGTGAAGATGTGACCGAGTCGATCGGCACCCGGGTTGCAGCCCATCCGGTCGTCCGAGCCCGACTGAAGGCTGCCGAGGAACTCCTTTTGGAGGGCAAGTTGCCTCCCCTGTTGGCCCAATGGGTGGTGGAGGGTTTTCCATGGGAGAAGCTGGAGGGTTGATGGAACGCCATTCGATTCGCGTCCCACTAGATTGGCTTGCGGCCGCCTCGGCCCAAGGCCGCGCCCTCGGTTCGGGGGACGAACACCCCCGAACCTCTGCCCCGAGGCTGCCGCAAGAACTGGAACTCGCGGCTCACCGCTGGCCATGCGCCAACCCCCAGACCGACCCGATCTTCTTCCTGGTTGGTGGCCCCGGCGAACACCCTCGGCCCTACCTGGAACACCCACCTTTCCAGGAAGCGTTGGCCCAGTTCGCCCAGGTGGCAGATCTCTGGCTGATCGACCAGCGCGGGACCGGAGACTCCGCCGGACCACTGGCCGGGAAGATCGATCTCACCCCGCCTCCAGAAGCCTATTCGGCAGATCTGTGGAGCCCGACCCGCGAAGCAATCACCCATGAGATCGCCGCGCGAGAGCTCAATCCGACGCACTGGAACGCGCTCCAGTCGGCCCACGACCTCGTAGCCTGGGCGGATCACCTCGGGACCGACCGCGTGAACCTTCTCGCCCTCAGCTATGGCACCCACCTCAGCCAGCACCTCATGAACCTGGCCCCAGACCGGGTGGCGAAAGCTGTCTTTGGCGGCTTCGAGGGGCTCGACCAGACCTTCAAACTCCCTGCCAACACTGACGCGGTTCTGGCCCGGCACGGCGAAACCTTTCACCACCGGGTCCGGAAGGCACTGGAAGCCGACGTACCGGGGCTGAGCCGCGAAGCCCGACAGATCTGGATCGCGAGCATGGTCGGGATGAGCAACCGGTTCAAGCACCTCGACCGCATCTTGACGGGGCTGGCTGGCGGAAGCCTCGAAGGACTCGAGCGCGACCTAGCCGGATTCAAGAAGCTCTGGCAGCGCCCGCTGACGTTCTACCTCTTCGACGCCGCCTCAGGGGCGAGCGCCGATCGATGGCGCGAGATTGAAAAGCAAGCCCCGAACTCACTCCTCGGCTGGGGGCCGAACTTCCCGTTCCGTGGGCCAGAGCCAGGCTGGCCAACCTCGAAAATGGGCGTATCCCAAGAACCAATTCCCCACCCGATCCTAGTCTTCACGGGTGAGTGGGACGCCTTCACGCCGGATCTCAATGTGCCACGGGATTGGCCCCGGCTCTTGCATCGGCCACTCCAAGGAGCCTTTCACAACGATTTTCTAGCCCGAGAAGAATTCGTGCGGGCCGGGGTCGAGTTCTTTGTGACCCAAATGGGAGCGTAGAATAGAGCCGTGCCGACCACCGACCGACTGCGAGATGGCCTTGCCCGCGAAATCGGGGCCGAGCGCATCCTGAGCGGACCCTCGGTCGAACGGACCTATGAGAGCGATGCCTACAATGTCGATCGCTCGCAGCCGACCGTGGTGGTGTTGCCGGAATCGACGGACGAGGTCGCAAAGGTGGTGCGGTGGTGCCGCCGGGAAGGCATTCCCTTTACGGCGCGAGGCGCCGGAACCGGGCTGAGCGGAGGAGCCATGCCAGCCCTCGGGGGAGTGGTGATCTCCACCAAAAAGCTCAACCGTATCCTTGAGATCGACCTCCCCAACCGCCGAATGAGGGCCCAGGCCGGGGTCACGAATATCGCATTGAGCAAGGCCGTGGCGGCTCATGGCTTACACTTTGCCCCCGACCCAAGCTCCCAAACGGTGGCCACACTGGGGGGCAACATCGCCGAGAATTCGGGCGGGCCCCACACCCTGAAGTATGGGGTCACCGCGCCGCACATCCTGGGACTGACGCTCATCGATGCGGAGGGAGAGATCCTAGAACTGGAGCGCGGCTTTGGTCCGGATTGGATCGGGATGGTCGTCGGGAGCGAGGGGACTCTTGGGGTGGTCACCGAGGCTTGGGTTCGGTTGACTCCGGTGCCCGAGCACGTCGAAACCGCCCTGGCTTGCTTTGGTACCGTCCGAGAGGCGAGCGAGTGCGTCAGCGCGATCATCTCCCGGGGGGTCTTGCCGGCCGCGTTGGAGATGATGGATCGCAACATCCTCATGGCACTGCGGGCTGCATTCGGGTTGGAATTCCCCGATGCCACCCAGGCCATGCTCCTAGTGGAATGCGATGGTCCGCGCGAGGCTTGTCGGCAAGAGATCGAGGCGGTGGAACAGGCGTTCCGTGACTTTGGGGCGATCACCCAACAGCGCGCTCGGGACGCGGCCGAGCGCGCCAAGCTCTGGACCGCTCGCAAGAAGGGGGTCGGTGCGATGGGGCGGCTCGCACCTTCTGTGGTGACCCACGACGGGGTGATCCCTCGATCCAAGCTGCCCGAGATGCTGGACGCGGTTTATGAGATTGCCGCACGGTATCAGATCGGGGTCGCCAACCTCTTCCATGCTGGGGACGGAAACCTGCACCCGTGCTTCTACTTCGACGACCGCGATCCGAGGCAGGTCGAAGCCGTCGTGGCGGCCGGAACCGAGGTCATCCAGAAGTGCATCGAACTCGGCGGCAGCGTGACCGGCGAACACGGGATCGGGGTCGAGAAGCTGGACCTGATGGGTCTCATGTTCAGCCCCGGGGACCTCGCCTATCAGGCGCGATTGAAGGAGATTTTCGGGACGAACGAGCTCTGCAACCCGTGCAAGGTGCTGCCGAACCAGAGGGGGTGCCAAGAGCACCGGCTTCGATGGCGCGGGGTGGCGACGTGAGGTTTTGGGGTCTGGACTTTCCCGAACCGCTTCCAGAGCGAGAGGCGGAGATCTCGGCGGCGGACTTGGTCGCAACGTTTTCGGCGGGTTGGACTCTTGGGGAAGTCCAGTCGATGCTGCGATCCGAGGGTTTGCTGATTCCCCATGGGGGACTCTGCCTGGAGCATCCGGCGTCGCAATGGCCAGTTCGGGCGGCGGATCTCACCTTAGAGCAGGCGATCGGGTTCGATTTTCCCCACGCCTTGGGGCATCTGTATGGCGGCTGGACCGACTGGGTATTGGGGCTGACGGTCGAGGATGCGAACTCACCGGGTTCCGAGGTGAAGCTCGGCAGCCGGGTCGTCAAGTCGGTCGCGGGATACGACGGGCAAAAGCTCTTTTGCGGGGCGCTGGGGGCGTTCGGCCGAATCGTGAGCGTGACCCTCCGGGTCTACCCTCTGTCCGTTCCGCTCCATGCTGATCTTCGGGGGTCTGGAGGCCCGCCCTCCGAGGATTGCGTACTCCATCGGGTCCGCCCCGCCGACCTTGCAGCACTGGAGGCGACGGTCGGAGAACATGCCCTAGCTCTCGACCGACTTGGGGCCTGGGCGGTCTATCCCCTCGGTCAGAAGGAGGATCCTCCGCTCCGATTCGCCGGGGACCAGCTTTGGCGCTATGGCCAGGTTCCCGAACTCAACCCCGCCGCACGACGGTTGTTGACCCAAGCCAAGGTCCAACTCGACCCGAACGACCAGCACCAACCGGCGCTCTGGAGGCCAGCTTGAGCAACCATCACGACCTTGAGGAACTCACGACTCATTGCATCCGATGCGGCTTCTGCCTCGAGAGTTGCCCGACTTTCAAGATCACCGGGGCCGAGCCCGAGTCACCGCGAGGGCGGATCTACCTGGTCCGTGGGGCCCTCGAGGGCAAGCTCCCTTGGCAAGAAATCCAGGAACCCCTCGACCACTGCCTGGGGTGCCGAGCCTGCGAAACGGCCTGCCCAAGCGGGGTCGAATATGGAGCCATCCTGGAACTTGCCCGAGAGAGACTTGGGTCCAAACCGGCGACGAAGGCTCTCTTGACTGGCCTCACCAACCCTGGTTTGGCCAAGATTCAGTTCACCCTCGGCAGGATGCTCCCGGGCAAGCGGATGCCGGCCGCTCTCAGTCGATTGATCGCGGGGTCCCCTGCCGAGGCAGATCTCCCGAGGCCCCAGCCAACGATCCCCTGGCCCGAGCTTGATGAGTCCAAACTCCCCCCAGTCACCGGGCAGGTGGCGCTGGTTTTGGGATGCGTGATGCGGGTGCTCTACGATCCCGTGCACACGGCCACCAAGCGGCTGCTGCGGCGGGTTGGACTCGAAACGGTTGAGATTGCGGCGCCCTGCTGCGGGGCCTTGCATGCCCACGCCGGGATGCTGGACGAGGCGCGGACGAGGGCCCAGCAGATGGCGGCCGCGATTCCGCCGGGGATCCCCATCGTTCTGAACTCGGCGGGATGCGGATCGACGATGCGTGAATACGGCTTTCTCGACCCAGGCCTTTCGGGAATCGCCAATCGAGTGCGAGACCTGAGCGAGATCCTTTTGGAACACGGAATGGTCGAGGCCCTGCGGGAGGCTCAGGGATTCGGCGGAAAGCGGATCACCTACCACGATGCTTGCCACCTTGCCCATGGCCAAAAGGTCACCCAGCCGCCCCGCGAACTGCTGAAGGCGATCCCGGGTGCTGAGTTCGTCGAGATCGACGAAGCCGACACCTGCTGTGGCAGCGCCGGGATCTACAACGTGGTCCAACCCCAGATGGCGCGGGCGCTCCTTGAGCGGAAATGGGGACATATCGCCGCCAGCGGGGCCAGCCTCGTCAGCACCGGCAACCCGGGCTGCCTCGCTTGGATCGAGCAGAAATCCCGCGAAACCGGCCAGCAGATTGCGGTCGAGCACACGGCCATCACGCTCGAAAGGGCGTGGGGATAGGGGGTTAGAGATTAGAGATTAGAGATTAGAGATTAGAGATTGGAGATTGGGAACTGGCACTACGGACTTTCTATCATCTAATAACCAATCACTAATCTCTAATCTCTAATCTCTAATCTCTAATCTCGAACCCCGGTACTCTTGCCTCATGTTCATCACCCTGGAGGGTCCCGAAGGCGCAGGAAAAACGACGCTCATCCGGGGGTTGGCCGAGAGGTTAATGGCCGAGGGCCGAGCGGTGGTCACGACTCGCGAACCCGGGGCTGGACCCGTCGGCGGCCTGATCCGGGAGATTCTCCTCGGCGACAACGAGATCCATCCGCGGGCGGAGCTGCTCCTCTTCCTCGCCGACCGAGCTCAACACGTCGAGGATCTGATCCGCCCTGCTCTGGACGGAGGGCAGGTCGTCCTCTGCGACCGACACGCCGACTCGACGGTGGTGTATCAGGGCTACGGCCGAGGGCTGGACCGCGACGAACTGCGGCGGATGAACGCCCACGCCACGGGCGGACTGGTTCCCGACCTGACTCTGCTCCTGGACATCGATCCAGAGTTGGGCTTACAGCGTCAGGAGCGGGCCGACAGACTCGGCGGCGAAGGGCTGGAATTCCATCAGCGCGTCCGGGAGGGATTTTTGAGCGAGGCAAAACGCGAACCCTCACGCTGGGTGATTCTGAACGCACAGGAGCCCGCCCCCCAAGTGGAGGAACGGGCGTGGAAGGTGATCGCCGAGAGGCTCAGAGCAAAAGCTTAGGCGGACGCTTGGGTCTTACTGACGTAGGCTCCCAATTCTTTCGGGAGGGCGATGTCGGGCTCGATCAAGAGAACGAGCTTGCCATCGGCCTGGGCGACGCCAGCGACCAGTCCTGGTTCTTGATGGGTGAGTTTCTGGGGCGCCGTTTCGATGTTTTCCTCATGGAGGACGGCAATGCCATCCACCCCATCGACCTTGAAGGCGCACCGACCCACGTCGGTGAGACAGACCACGAAGTTCCCTTCCAGTTCTGCATTGGGTAGCTCAAACCGCTGTCTGAGATCCACGGCTGGAATGGTGTCTCCGCGCAAGTCGAAGATCCCCATCAACGACTTGGGTGTTTTGGGTATTCGGGTAACGTTCTGCGAGGGCAAGATGCGCTCGACCCGCTCGATCGGGATCCCGTAGTACTCCTTAGCTAATTTGAAAACAACGTACTTGTGTTCGGACATAATCCTCAACCCCATTTGGAACAGCGTTCCGAGGGTGTTGTTGCCACGGTTTCGGACTGAACCAAGCCCGTAAACCTCGCGGACCGAGGCGACTTCCCGAACCATTACCGTGACTTCGATCCTACTTTTTAGTTATCTCTACCAGCCCCCCGCGACGGTGTGGCTCGACAGGATTGCGGGTCATTACCGAGGGAATTCTCAGGTTGCGGTCGAGGTCGTCCGGCGCGAAGTCGGAGGCGGGCGGACGGCCCTGAAGTGGTACTGGAACGGCCGCGACCTACAGCGGATCGAGATCAACAAGAACCAATACGCCGTTCAAGACAAGACGGGCTATTACGAGATCGACCAGCTCTTGGGCCGGTACCACATGGCTCCGGTCTTCGGCGGCTCCATTCGACCACCGGTGGGAGCCTTTGGCTGGCCCGCGCTCGAGGCCTACCCCCAACTGTTGCTCTCTGCGCCCTATCTGGATCAGTTTTGGCCTCGGTCTCGGGATCAGATTCAAGTCACGCCGCAGCAGACCGGGGCCGAGATCTTGGTCCCGATCGAAGTCAACGAGGGGGTGGAGATTGGACTTTCTGTTCACGCTTCGGGTCGGATGGAGGAGGTTCGTTTTCGGCGGATGGTCGAAGGTCGCGAGCAACGCTGGACCCTCGTCCTGACTCCGATCGAGTGGCCCGGCGCGGCAGCGTTTCGGCCCGACCTGAAGGGCCTGAGTCCGACAATCCTCGAACCTTCGTTGCTTCCTCTGGGTCCGGGGGCCAAGCTGCCCAGCGAAGGACTCCGATCTCCTTCCGACGAGGTCGCGAGTCTCAAGGGAATCCTGGCCGGTCGGCGTGGCTGGATCTTGGTGATGGACCGCGACGACCCGGCTGGGATCGCTCTTAGGGAGGAGTTTGAGCGTCGCCGAAAGGAGCCCCTCTACACCGTGCGCCCTGGTCGGCCCCGTGGTGAGCGAGAGTGGGGCCTGCGGGGTGCTCTTTCGGACTGGGCTCCATCGGGCACCCCAGCCCTTTATTGGTGCGACCCCGATGGGCGGATCCGCGCCGCGTGGTTTGGGTATCACGCGCCGGAAGCCGACAGATTATTCGCGGAGATCGAAGAGGCGACTACTTCGAGGCAATAACCCGGTCGAAGAAGCGGAAGACGTCGGGCAGGGCCTCGGCCACGATCATCAGGTGCTCACAGCGAGGATAGACCTTCGACTCGCTCTTAGGAGGTAGCTGCTTTGCGAGCTGGTCCGATTGGCGCTTGAGCAGCGACATCTCTTGAGCCCCGACCGAGAGAAAGATGGGCGTCTCTTTCTGATCGGCCGGTAGCGCCCCGGCGGCCGGAGCAAAGAGCGCAAGCGCCGCAGGCTTGAGGCTGCCCGATTGCAGCGCAAGGCCACCCCCCATGCTGTGCCCCATGACCAAGACCGGCCCAGGCTCCACCCCGGCCACCGTTTTCAACCAAGTCAACGAGGCCGAGACCGCGTTCCTCAAACTTCGAGGACTCACAAAGATCCAGCCCCGCTCCTCGGCGAGTCGGGGCGCCAAACCTGCCCCCAAGGAATCGAAGAACATGTTCTCGGATCCCCCCGCGCCATGCAACGCGATCACGACCGGGGGCTTCTTATCGGCGGCCCGACGGGGCAACCGAGCTCTCAGCGGGACTCCGTCGAAAACCGCCGCATGGACCTCTCGGAGATCCCCGGGCTTCAGCTTGCCACTTGCAAGCCCTTCGGCCTGCTCCAACATTTGGCCGATTGGGAGAGTGACTTCGTAGCCCGGCTTGGCGGCCTCTTGGATCCCTCGAAGCAAGCCTTGGACCATCGGATCTTTGCTAGCCTCAAGCCTTGAAACTCGGGAACTGAAGTCGGCCAGCTCCGAAACCTGGATCTCACCCTTGAACGCGTCGACGGTCCATCGAATTGACTTGAGCGAAGAGCGGCCCTGCCACTTGCCCGACGGGATCTGTAGACCCCGGGACTCACCCCCAGAGAGATTGAACTTCTGGTCGCCTACCGAGACACTGACCGGCTCCGCACTGTAGGCCCAGGTGATGAGCACTTCGACGGGTTGACTGGGATCCTTCACAGGCCGGCTCGGGCGGATCGACACCGGGCCGACGGGACTGCCACCCAAGATCTCGGTCGCGCGATCCAATCGCCTGCACACCTCTGTCGTTCGGCCCTGGAAGAAGTCGGCGACCGCTCCGGAGATCTCGTTGACCGCCTCCGCTCGCTTGGCCACGTCTGGATTTTTTAGCCAGGCTTGGTCTAGCTGGATGAGCCTTACTCCCATCTCGTACCGACCGGCCGACGGGGCGACGACTGGTTGCATTGCGAGGGCCAAGAGGAGCGCGTTCATGGATGCCATCATGGCATACGGCGCTTGACCGTTCTTGCCTTACTTCGGTAACTTGTGTGGGACGTCCGCAACGATGCGGCGTAGAGAATCAACATGCCCCAAGCGCAGACCATCGGGAAGCTTTTTCAAGAGTCCTGTCGACGCCGAGCCGACCATCCGGCCCTGCTCATCCCCCAAAAAGGCGGCCCCCGCACGATCCTCTATCGGGAGCTGTATGAGTTGGCGTTCCAATACGCCTGTGTCCTCAAGGAACTCGGACTCCAACGGGGCGACCGGATCAACGTTTTCAGCGAGAACTGCCACGAGTGGGCCCTGCTCGACTGGGCTTGTCAGACCACCGGAATTGCACTCGTCCCGATTTATCCCACACTCCCCGCCGACCAAGTCGCCTACATCGTCCAAGATTCCGGGGCGAAGCTCTTGGTGGCTGGTTCACCCGAACTAGAGGCCAAGGTCACTAGCAGCCTATCCGTGCCGATCCACCAACTCACCTCGGGCGATGCCAGCATCTCGGCCCGGGCCGTAACCGCCACCGGAGATCGAGCCGAGTGGGAAGCCGGAATCGACGCCATTGGCGCCGACGACATGGCGACGATCATCTACACCAGCGGCACCACGGGCGACCCCAAAGGGGCCACCTTGCTGCACAAGAACATCGCCGGGATCACGACCCAGGTCAAGGAGTCGCTCGACGTCAACGAGAACGACACCTTTCTCAGCTTTTTGCCTCTCAGCCACGTTTATGAACGGGTCGATGGCCATATCCTGCCGATCGTGACCGGTGCGACCATCGCCTACTCCGGTTCGCTGGCCAGTCTCGCCCAGGATATGGTCTGGGCGAAGCCGACGATCATGTGCTGCGTCCCGCGGTTCCTCGAGGCGATGAAAGAACGGATCTTGGATGGGGTAAAGAAGGCTCCACCCCTGCGCCAGAAGCTGTTCCACGCTTGTCTGAATCAGGGCATCAACAAGCTACGGGGTAAGCCGGCTCCCTTCTATCCGATCCTCGACAAGCTGGTGGCTAGCAAGGTCCGCGAGCGAACCGGCGGGCGGCTGAAGTTCTTTGTCAGCGGAGGGATGGCGATGCCGATGCACGTCTATGAGTTCTTTGGCGCATTTGGCCTGAGGATCCAGCAAGGCTATGGTCTCACCGAAACCTCGTCGGGGGTCGTTTTCAACCCGGTTGAGGACAACAAACCCCATACTGTTGGCATCCCGGTCCCCGGAGTCGAAGTAAAGCTCGCCCAAGATGGCGAAATCCTCATTCGAGGGCTCTGTGTGATGGCGGGCTATCACAACAACCCCGAAGCCACCGCCGCCGCGATCGACGGAGAAGGATGGTTCCACACCGGCGACGTGGGCACCTGGGAGGGCAAGCACCTGATGATCACCGACCGAAAGAAGGACATCCTCGTCCTCGGGAACGGCAAGAACGTGGCTCCTCAGCGCATTGAGGACAAGCTGAGAGGTCGTCCAACCATCAGCGAAGCCATCCTCTTCGGCGATAGTCAGAACTACGTGGGTGGTCTCATCGTACCTAACGTGGATCACATCAACGCCAAGCTCCAAGGACTCGGGATAAAGGCTCCCGAGCCTGAAAAACTCCTGGAACTGGAGCAAGTCCGAGCCATGATCAAGGCCGACATCGATGCCACCAACAAAGAGCTTGCCGACTTTGAAAAGGTGAAGAAGTGGAAGCTGATCTTGGCCCAGTTCTCGGTTGAAACCGGGGAGCTAACGCCCTCGCTCAAGGTGAAACGAAAGGTGATCCGGGAGCGATACGCGGCCGAGATTGCCGGACTCTTCGAGTAGGGTGAACCAAGCCTCCATCGGAACTCGCGAAAGAGACCGATGGAGGCCAAACACCCGCCCGATTCTTAGCGGGGATCCTGTACGCAGCCGACCATGATGGGCATGCCACTCGGGGTCAGGATCGCATAGAGAAACGGTCGGTCGGCGATGAAGACGAAGGGCTTCGGCGGCTCAAACGGAGCGGACCCGGCCTCGACTTCGATGCCAGTTGCAGCCGCCGCCTCCGTCCCCCGTTCGGTGACCTCGATGAAGGTCTTGTGAACCACCTTGCTGATCTGCAGCCCGCGAGGGTCTTCCCCGATCTGGCGGAAATCCTGACTCGGCTTGAAAGGAGACTTCATGCCCCACTTTTGGAGGGTGTCACCCATCGAGTAGCTACCCTCGAACTTCCACTTGGGGAGGCTAACTTGCCCGAGGCGGAAGCGGAAATCGGCTCCGAGTTGCTTAGCAAAGGTGCCGTCTTTCACCAGTTGCAGGGGCGTCGTTCCTGGTTTGGGCAGAAGGATCACCATGCTGAAGTCCGTCTCATAGAACTTCTGGATCGCTTGCCAGGTCGGCCCTTCGGCGTAGGGGACATCGATCTCGGGGTGATTCATCATCTTGACCTGAGCCGCCCGGCCCCGCCCCAGCTTGAATTCCTGATCTTTGGTGAGTTCGGGTTCAAACGGAAGCCGCCAGGTGTCTTTGAACCAAAGGGCATTGGAAAGGACCAGCACAGCGTCAGCGCTGAGGTCATCAAAGAGTTCGGGGATACGGTTGTTGGTCCTGGCCTTCACCCACTCATTCACAAGCCCGAGACCCGGAATCGGAAAAGTGGTGTTCTGGATATCGGCAGCAAAGGACTTGCGGAGGTCGGCCAGATAGTCGTCCTTGATCGGAAACTTTTCGGCAATGAAAGCTCCATTGGCGATCCGCAGGACGTTCTCGTGCTGGGCTGCTTCGCGCTGGAAGTTCGCCGCCGCGGCTCGGATCTTCTCGAAGGGTTGATCCCCGAACATAACCTTTTGAATCTCCTTGGCACTGGCTCCCTCGGCCCCGACCTGCAACATTCCGAAGGCCAAAAGAAAGCTGATGGGCGAGGATGCCACATTGTCCTCAGGATTCTCGGTGAGCTCGTACAAGAGGTGCTTGGCTCCAAACTCCCGACTCGCGAGCAGGAGGGGGACCGGGTCTGCATCGGGGACCGCCGGCGGAAGCGGCGACTTCGGGACCTGGGTGATCGGCTCGTTCGAGTTTTTGGGGGGATCCACCGGAACTTTGGCGACGCTGCTGACCGGGGGGCAAACCAACAATCCGAACGCGGCAAGAGCAGCAAGAGTGGGAAGAACTTTCATCTAGGGTGTGGGACGTACGAGCCTGCTCGAACGTTACGCGACCTCGCCCGAACGGTGAACGGAGTCCGATCGTCAACGCCAGAAAACTCCTAAAAAATGTTTGTTTCAGTCTACTACTTCTCGAATATTTATAGTAGAATAGAAACCGTTATGAGCAATGTTGCTGCTGTCGTGGAGCTCGCGGAGATCCGCCTGATCGCGGTCGAACACAAGGGGCCTTACCACTTGATCGGGTCCGCGTTTGACAGAATTTTCACCTGGGCTCATCAGCACGGAGTCCCCATCGGCCGAGGCATCGGGATCTACAACGACGATCCCCGCGAGGTCGCTCCCGAGGACCTGCGGTCGCTCGCCGGAATGCAGGTTCCGGCCGACTACCAGTTGCCGGAAAGCGAGCCGGAGGTCAGGATTGAGGTCATTCCGGCCGGCCCCTATGCCACCCACACCCACATTGGGCCCTATGAGGGGTTGCCAGCGGCTTGGCAAACCTTTATGGCCCAGACTCTGCCCAATGGCGAGCCCTTGCCGCCGGGGATCTGCTTTGAGATCTACGAGAACGATCCCGACACGACCCCTCCGGATCAGCTGATCACCGGGATCTATAACGCGGCCTACTAGAGCCGACCGGCGGGGTTCACTGGACGTCCGTTGACCCGGATCTCGAAGTGGAGGTGCGGGCCAGTGGAAAGGCCAGTGGACCCAACGGCCGCGATCTTTTGGCCCTGGCGGACCCGCTCGCCGTTGCGAACAAAGAGGCGGGAGCAGTGGCCATAAAGGGTCGAAATCCCGCCGCCATGGTCGATCACAACCGTGATGCCATAGCCGCCGCGATAGCTGGCTCCAATCACGACCCCAGCCGCGGCGGCGCGGATCGGAGTGCCAGTAGGAGCGGCGAAGTCGATCCCGGCATGGAGGCGGCGCGTCCGGAGGACGGGGTGGATGCGGTAGCCGAAACCGCTGGAGATGCGACCATTGACCGGGCGAACAAATCTTCCGGTGAACCGAGTCGCACCTCCGGCATTGGCCATCTGATCCTGAATCCGTCGGATCTCGCGCTCGATGGACCGGCTTTCGGCGTCGAGGGCGTTGACTTCTCGCTGCAGAGCATTTCGCTCCATCTGAACCTTGGCCAGGATCCCGGCCTTCTCTTTGCGGACGACCTCTACCTCGGCCCGCTGTTCTTGTAGCGTTGCGAGCACGGTCTTCTGTTCTTGGACAGCCAAGAGTTGGTCGGCTCGGCGACGCTCGACCCTGGCTTCCGCGGCCTGAAACCTCTCGAAAAGCAGTCGATCGCGCTCGGCCAATCGTTCGAGAACGAACTTCCGAGCCGCGAGTTCACCCAGATCCTGGGCCGAGAGCAGGCCGATCAGACCATCTTGGTCTCCGGCGATGTAAATTTGGCGGATGCGGCGACGGACGGCAGCGGTGACTTGGGCGAGTTCGTCCCGGGCCGCGCGCAAATCCTTTTCGGCTTCGATCAGGCGGGTGCGGAGCTGTCCGAGGCGCTCCTCGTTGTATTCGATCTTGCTATCGAGCGCGGTGAGGCGCTGGTCGACCTCTTGGAGCTGGCCCGATGCGACGGAGACTTCTTGTTGGGCTTCGCGCAGATCCTTGCGGACATCCGACTTTTCGCCCTCGAGTCCTTTCAGTTTCTGCCGAAGTCCTTGGACTTTCTTCTTCTGTTGGCTGGTGTTTTGGGCCAATCCGGGGGCGACCCAAGCCCCCAGCAAGAGCAGCGTTGCCCCCGCAAAGGCGAGCCACCTCACCCCAGTTGCCTCCCCGAATCGCGCAGAGCAAAGAGCGAGCAGAGCACCCCATAGGCGGCCCCTGCCAGACCGAGGCCGAACATCCACGGGCCAAAGTTAAATCCGGTCTGGAAGCTCTGGGCGCTCAGGTTTGCGGCCAATCGCTGCATCCCAAGCACCGAACCACCGATCAACGCCCCCGCTAAGGCCCCACCTATGGCTCCTTGGAACAAACCCTCGATCACCATCGGGGCCCGGACTGTCGCCCGGGTGGCTCCGACCAATTGCATGATGCGGATCTCACGACGACGCGCGACGATGGTCAGCCGGATGGCGTTATAGATGAGCACTCCGCTGGTGAGGAGCATCATTGCCCCAAGGGCAATCCCGACGATGTGAAGGGTGCGGAGACCATCCGCCACCAGCTTCTGTTGGTCGTTCTGATAACGGACCCCATCGGGCTGGATGCCATCGAGCTTTTGAAGCCGAGCCGCCACCCCTCCAACCTGCTCCACGTCGGTGAGCTGGACGTGCAGGGAGTCGGGGAGCGGGTTGTCGAGATCCTTCGCGACCTGGGGATACTTCTTTTGGAAGTCCTTCCATCCTTCTTCTTTGGTCACCAACCGAACCGAGCGCACACCAGGAATCTGCCGAGCCTCGGCCAAGGATTGGGTAAGCACCTCTTGTTCGGCCCCATATCGAAAGAATGCGCGAACTGGGAGCCGTTCGCCGACTGCTTGAGCTGACCGCGAAACTTGAAGCCAAGTCAGGAAGAGGCCACCGAGCAAGAACAACGCAGCGGTTGCGGTGGAGATCGCGGCGAACGTCATCCAGCGGTTCCGGCGAAGCGCGGTGAAGGCTTCTCCGACCAAAAAGCCGAGTCGGTCAAACCACAAGAGCACCCTCCTTTTGCATCCGGCCTCCCTGCATCCGCAGGATCCGGTGGGGGCAACGGTTGACCACCATCATGTCGTGGGTCGCCATGAGGACGGTGGTGCCTTTCGAGTTGAGCTCCTCCAGGATCTGGAGAATTTCGAGGCTGTGCTCGGGGTCAAGGTTCCCCGTCGGCTCATCGGCGAGGATCAGCGGAGGGTCGTTGATCAGGCTACGGGCAATCGCCACTCGCTGTTGCTCCCCACCGCTGAGCTGGTGGGGGAGGGCATCGGCGCGGTGCCCGATCCGGACTTGGTCGAGGATCCGGGGAATGGTTTGGCGCACCTCTCGTCGGCCCTTTCCGATGGCCCGCATCGCGTAGCCGACATTTTCCCAGACCGTCTTGTTGGGCAAAAGGGCAAAGTCTTGGGGCACGATGCCCATTTTTCGGCGGAGGAACGGGATGTCGCGCTCGGCGAGCTGTCCGATGTTTTCTCCATCGAGCCAGACCTCACCCGACGTGGGGGCGACCTCGCGATAGAGGAGTTTGAGGATCGTGGATTTGCCCGAACCCGTCGGCCCGAGCAAATAGATAAACTCGCCTCTCTCGACGCTCAACGAGAAGTCTGCTAGCCCCGTGACGAGATCGGAATATCTGACGCAGGTATTTCGGAATTGGATGAGCGAAGGCATGGGCGGTAACGCGCCGGGACGAGCGACGGTAGGAGAAGTATTGGGATGCTACCCGCTCAAGAGTCCCTGTCTACGAAAACAGCGCCCGTCCGAACCAAACCTCGGCGCCGACGGATGCTTCTCCGGTGTTTATCGGGGGTCTCTCGACGCCATCTGAAGGCTCGGGCTTGGCGTTGGCTCTGGCGGCAGTTGGTGGTCGAGCGGGCGCTGAAGTACGGGACCGTTCACCTGAATGGCTGGCTCTTCCCGATGGCCCTTTGGACGTGGATTCTGGGCCAGGACTGGGTTTCATTTTTGATCGTGCCGGGGATCTTTGGGCTGATTTCGGCCGCCATTTTGTCGCTGCTTGCAGCGTTTCAGCCGGACCTACAGCCGGGGGAGGTTCGGCATGGTCTGGTCTTTGCGACTCCTCGACCCCTCGGAGCGGCGGCGGTCCACGCGACCCTTTTCGTGAGCTTTGCCTCGGCCCTCTCCTTGGCCGTGGCAGGACCTGCAGTGGGCTGGTCAAGTCCGGTTGACGGCTTCTTACTCCGCAACTTCTGGATCAGCCCCCTCTACTTGGGCCTGAGTTGGATTTCGTGCTTCGCGGTCTGGTGGATCAGCCTGCGCCTCCGGCTCAGCTGGCTACTCGAGGATCATATCTTGGGTACAGGTTCATCATAGAAACTTTAATCTATTGAGACATCTTTGTAGATTATTGGCGCATATGGGACTTGAGCAGGCCCAAAATCCCGAATCTTGTGACCGGAGTTGACCGTATACCAAGTAGACACCTTTTTCGAATTTTCAAGAGCCCACGGATTTTCGGGTTGAGCCTACGAAGCCGCCGAGTTCAAAAAGCGCGCAAAACAAGAGTAAATCCGCAAATGCCATACAAATCACTCCCGTTGACCGAGGTGAACTTGCGCCTAGCCTTGCCAGGGTCCGCGCCGACCGAATCTTTGGTCTACCTCATGGACCTTCAGGCTGGAGTCGGCGAAGATTTCCAGGTCCTGGACGTCGTTAGGCCCGAAACTGTCCCGGGTTTTTCCGAATTTGAACCGGCAAGACTCTTTCTTTCCAAGTCCAGCCGGGAAGTGATCATCTCCTGCTCGCCGAGGTTAATCAAAGCGAGTTGGATAGCATCGGGGACACCCACCAGCGCGACTTACCCTGGATTCGAGATCCTCTTCTCAGCAGTGATGAAGTTCTTGAGGGCGCGGCAAGAGCTGGTTGTCACTGAGGCGCACCATGCTTGCAATATCGAGTACATCAATCAATTTGACCTTCGGACGCTGTCGGTGCCTCTGCATGAGTTGCTCAAAATTCCCAATATTGAGGGTGTATCCTGGGAAGAAGTCCAAGAGTACAACGTTGCCTGGCGGAAAGATGGCATCGATCTTAGGAAGGTTCTGGCCCGCATTGGTGATCCTGGACTTGTTTTTCTTTCAAACGTCGTTGGCAGACTGAACTCTGACGGTTTGCCTCTTGAAGAATCGCTTCACCTTATTCATAAAACTGCCATCGATCATTTCGAGGCATCGATCACCGCAAAGGGAGGAAAGATTTTTGAACGCCATGTCGACAACGCTTAATTCGACTCAAGCTAGGTATCGCCAAACCTCGACGATAAATGCCGCAGTTTACACGCAAGATCGCGAGGAGCAGCGAATAAACGAGTGGCGAAGAGCATCTTTTGAAACCGAATGGAAAGATCTCGATATTGACCGACTTGCCGACCAAAAACTCACGGCATCGGCCAGACGGTTCGTGGACGAACTGATCGTAGTACTTTGCGGGTTTTCAGTAAACGGAATCGGAGTAGATTTCGATGAAGGAGTGATCTCAGTAGTTGTGACCAATACTCCAACCAGAAAACAGTTGTACTTTGAATTTTTCCCACAGAAAATCATCGTTTCCAAGGTTGGTCCTGGAGTCCAAGTAATCGAACACCCGAGCAAGCTCTATGGTTTGCAAGAGTTAGTAGAGTGGATCGTCCAACCACGAGAAGAAACCCAAACTCAGATGTGAGTTCTCATGGTCCAAGTCCTCGTCCGCCAAGTTTCTTCTAGGGATGAAATGACGCGAGACCGCGTGAGGCGATCTGTGTTCAAGCCTGGAAGAAATGATAGCGGCAATGGCTTATCGTTCCATCTCCTCGAAGCAGTAAGTCGGGAAGAATTGGCGAAGAGTATAGACGATTACCTGCAGGTGTTTAAAGCCATCCGACAACGGACACATCTCCCCGGGTGCGCGGCGGTGAGCTATCCACTGAATCAAGACCTAAGTCGAAGTCTTCGCGTTCAACTCCAAGTAACCGAAGAGCCATATGGAAATCAACACTACGTTGTAATGCAAGAGTCTAGCGACGATCTCTGTCCGGACAAAAGCCATCAGCAACTGCTTGCCGAGGACGCAACATATAACATTCGATCTGGATTGGGCAAGCCACCAGAGGGCAGCACCTAGTCCCCCATCCGGGCGATGCGGGGGTTGAACTTTCCGGTGGAGAGGTAATGCTCCAGCCGTTGGGTCGTGACCTCCAGGTAGCGGGGGATCATCGCCCGGAGTTCATGGGTATTCGACCCCAAGAGGTCGTTCAGCAGGAGCAGTTGCCGCCCGGCGACGAGGGCTTCAAGATCTTCGGACGCGTATGAAAGACCGGGACCGTAGCCGCGCCAAAGTTCCGCTTCCCACTCCGGCCCCGGGTCCTGTTGGCGAACGTAATAGAGCGTTTGGGCGATGTCCATGAGCGGCCAGGACATCAGGCAATCGTCGAAGTCGAACACGGTCAGTTGGCCTTGATACCACTTGACATTGCTGAAGTGGACGTCGAAGTGGGTGAGCCGAGGCGGCTCTTGGGCTAGCTGATCGATCACTGTTTGGGCCCGATCCAACACCTTGAAGAGGATCTCCCGCGAAGGCAGTTCGGCCAACCGGTTGGGGATTCCGATGAGGGGCTCTTGGGAGGTCTGGACCGCGCAATCTTCTGGTAACTGGAAGGCGGCCCCATGTTCGTGGAGCGTCCGGATCGCCCGACCCATGGCCTGCATGACCTCGGCGGTGGCGCGATCTTCCACGTCGGGGCCGGGCAACCAATGGTAGGCCACGGCGACGACATTTCGGCCAAAGTCCGGCGTCGAGAGGACCACGTGGTCCCTTCCGTCCGGGGTCAAACGGGGCCGCGGCACCGAGAGATCGGTCTCGGCCGCAAGCGCCCGGACCCAAGCCAACTCCGTGCGGATCCCAGCGAGATCGTGAACCGAGTTGACATTGAGCCGAAGGGCATAGCGCTCGCCGGAATCGGTTTGCACGCTGTAGGTCGAATTGAACCCGTGCCGAAACAGCCGGATCCGGCTCGCCGGTTCGCCGTAGTGAGACCAGGCCTCCCGAGCGAGGTCTCGAAGTCGGTCGAGTTGTCGCCGATGCCCCAGATCGGCGAAGGGGATCATTCTTCGGGCGTCTCGATGATGGCGAAGACCGCTCCCGCAGGATCCTGGATCACGGCAAACTGGCCCTCGCCCATGGCGCGCGGACCATCGACCACCTTGCCGCCTTCGGCCAGTGCGCGCTCGGTCGCCTCGGCCACGCTGGCCACTTCGATGTAGATCAGCCACTGGGGCGGGACCTGAGAGTTCGTCCCCCGCGCATGGCAAACTCCGGCGACGGTGTTCCCCTCGGCGTCATTCATGCTGTAGTCGGCGTAGCCACCCATGTCCACGTCTTCGGAGGTCCAACCGACCACTTTGGAATAGAAATCCCGCAGGGGTGCGGCGTCGGGAACGGTGAGGTCTTGCCAGAGAATGTGACCGGTGGACATTCCGCTATTTTAGCGGACTTCGAGGCGCAGATCGGGGGCGCGGAAGGATTCGTCGGTCGAGCCTCCATCATCCCGCAGGTTGGAACCCACCGAATACACCAGAAAATCGGACCCCTGGGCCCGGTAGATCAGGTTCCGCCCCGTGAAAGGATCGAGCCGGATCGGCGCGGCGATTCCCGCCAAGTCGGTCGGCGCGGTCCCCGTTTTCTTGAGCCTCGCCATCGACTGGCTATAGGCGACCAGCAGCCTGCCCCAAGCCAAGGAGTAATCCCGCGCCTCCAGATAGACCCGGCCACCGCGCAGGGCCGCCCGGGCGATCCGCCAGTAAGGCCGGCCTCCGGCCCCAAGGTCGGGATACTCGGCCCGTTCGCGGGTGGGCTTGGCCGCCCTCGCGCGCAGGTCGAGGATCTCGGCCTCGGCCTCTTTTGTTAGGTTTCCGAAGAACTTTTGGCGGTTCTCGGGGGACTCTTTGGAAAGCGCATCGAGCTGGGCCACGATCGCGTCTCCGCCAAAGCCGAGCTTTTTGGAAAGGTCTTTCGTGGTGCCCTTAGCAAAGGCATCTTGATAGGCTTGCAGCGCCGACTTCATGGCCTGGAGCTCATGATCCAGGACCTGTTGGGCGGTGGGCGCGTTGCGGAGGATCGCGGTTTGGGCGAGGGCGAGCCTCTGCAACCCCTGAGGACTCATTTCGGGCAGGGCGGGAGCTAGGGCTTGGCGCGCCTGGTCGATGATGGCAAACCCAGTCACCGCCTCAAAGCTGGCTCCGCCGCTCATGTCGGTGCCAAACTTGGCCGCAATCAGATAGAGATCCAAGGCTCGCCCGTAGGCCCGCTCTTTCACCGCCGCTTCGATCTGCCAGGTGAGGGCCTTGGCGAGAATCTGGTACCCCGCCATCTCGGGAATGGGTTCCAGGTAGGCAGGAGGTTCATAGCGCCATTCGCACCGCTTCCGGGTCCCCTTGATAAGCTGGGCGAGGGGTTCCTTCAGGTCGTTGAGGACGGCCTTTCGAAGTCCGGGAGTGTAGGTCTCGGCAAAGAGCTTCTCCTTGGGCAACCGGGCTGCCTGTTGGGCGGCCAGCAGGTAGTGGTCAAACGCGTTTTCGGAGCTTGGTTGGGCAACGACAGGGCGGGCCGGTTCGGCGATAGGCGCCAGTGGGGGCGGGCTCGAATTTTGGCATCCCGAGAGGGCTAGAGCCAGGGCACCGGTGAGGGCAAGGATGCGGACCGCGGGCCGGACGGAGGCGGCGGGAAGGGCGGCGCGCAGC
>ERZ761602.1896-NODE-1896-length-35485-cov-5.415834_pt1 | contig 35485 bp, 27 predicted proteins | sample MGYA00512165_ERZ761602 | MGnify/ENA primary metagenome ERZ761602 (study PRJEB28899, sample SAMN02445085) | bioreactor sludge metagenome | biome: EBPR sludge; isolation source: Thorneside wastewater treatment plant | place: Australia: Brisbane, Thorneside...
ACTTCAGGCTGGAGCTGGCGCCGGAGTTCGCGAAGCGGAAATAGCTCGAGGCGATCGGGTCCTCAATCCTGCTGCTTCCGGCCCAGCCCGCGCTTGTCCAGTTGTCCGAGATAGTGTCGCGCCACGCTCTTCATTGAGAACTCGGCGTCCGACTCAATCACCGCGTCACACCTGGCGCGGGCATCCGCCCAGCGGCGTTCTTCGAACGCCACGCGCAATTCGTCCTGCAACTGGGTCGCCCGCAGGTTTCCCCGCAGCGCGATCAGGCGCGGCCGCGTGAGCAGATTGCTCTCCGCGATCCCGACCTCCACCGCGGCGATGGCCTCGGCAAACTTCTTCTCCTTCACCAGTCGATCGATCTGGGCCTGGAGATCGCCTTGCTCCCACTCCGCCTCGAGCAGGCGTGCCCGCCCGACCACGAGCGGCGGCTGCTGAGCGGCGGTGGCCAGGACCGAACTCAGCAGGGCACGTGCAACCTGGTCTTCGCCGGATCGCCGATGGAGGATTGCCCGTCCAAGTCGGATCATGCCGTCATCGGGAAACAGGCGGGCGCCATATTCCAGAAACCGCCGGTCCTCCGCATTGCCTGGCGGCAGGCGGTGGACTACGCCCGCCAATCCCTGGTACGCGGGCCGGTAGCGGGGATTCAGGTTGATCGCGCGCTCGTAGGTGTTCGCGATCGATCGCGCCGTTTCGGCGTTCAGGGATTCTCCCGTGCTGTCCTGAGCCAGCGCTGCCGCATGTTCCGCGGCCGCGATCTCGTAGTAAGGTTTGAACTCCCGCGCTCCTTTTGCGACCGCCTCACGATATGCCGCCAGCGCCGCTTCGTTATCCTCGCGCTCCTGCGCGATCTCCCCCCGCAGGCTGTGCAGGCGCGGATCGTCCGGCGCGACGGTGAGGGCATGTTCAACCCCTGCCCGTGCCTCGTCATGGCGTCGTCCCGCCATGCGCAGGCGCGCCAGGGCGTCCTCCACCTCAAGTGCGCCGGCCGGTTCGGCGGCGAGCGCCGTGCGCGCGACGACCGGTTGTCGGGCGACATAGTAGCGGCCGCTTTGCAGGTATTCTCCGAGCTTTCGGTCCACTTCCGCATAGGATCCGCCGAAAGCCTGCCGGAACGCCTCGTCGGGGTGTACCGTCTGCCGCAGGCGGGCCACGTAGTCCATCAGCGCGCCCTTGGGCACATCGCGACGGCCAAAAATCAGGTAGTGCACAAACGCCCAGGACTGGGCGTATGCCAGATCCGTGCGGACCGCCGCCACCGCACCGTCGCCATGCAGGTGGTCGTGGCCCAGAAAGAGGAGGCGTTCGAGTGGCATTCGGCCCGTCAGCCGCAGCATGTCCACATGGGTCTCGATCGCGCGGCCCCACTCGACGTTCTTTCCGTTGGTGGTGAACGTTGAAAATACCTCCGCCAGGCCTTCCTCGAGCCAGACCGGATTGGGCAGTTCGAAACCGCTGAGAAACCAATGCGTGCCTTCGTGGAAGACCGTCGACCGAAGGTCCTCACTCATTTGTGCGCCCGCCACGCCGGCCACGGCCCACGCGTCCCGGCGCGCGAAGAATCCGGCTACTTCCATCGCCATTCCATCGTCGCGCAACGGCCGGAAGCGCGCGAAATCGCGCTCCCGAGCCAGCACCACGATGGTGAGCCGCGGCAGCCGGCGCACCTCCACCGCGATGAAGCCCTGCAGTGCGGCGATGAACTGCGAGAATTCACCCGCCCAAGCCACCGCCTCCCGCTCGCGGAGGGAGGTTATGAGTGTGAACTCAGGGGCCGCCACTTTCAGCCAGCGCTCCCCCTCTGCGGCCGCCAGCGAACCCGTCGAGAGCGCCCAAGCGGCGACGATCATGCATCCGATTCGACGTCCCGTCGTACTCCAAGCGCCGCGGATGCACTTCAGCCTCTTGGGGGTCATGACCGAAGGCGCGGAGGCTCGCCGCAGACGCTCAAGCGGGTCAATGCGAGACTCTCCAGGTAAGTGTTTCTTCCGCCGCGGCCGATCCGTTTCGACGCGGCCCGGCTTCAAAGCCCGAAGGCCTGGTCCATCTGGGCGGACACGGAAGTCAGGTGCGCCTGATCGCCGCCCGCCACCTCGGCGGCGAGCCAGCCATGAAAATTGATTTCGTGAAGCGCTTTGCGCACGTCGGCATAGTCGATGTCACCCTCTCCGATGGGCGTGAACTTGTTCTGCGCCCGGGAGAATCCTTTGACGTCGAGCTTCAAGACCCGACGGCCGCCGAGGGTGCGGATCCAATCTCCCATGCTGCCGTATTTCCAATGATTGCCGATGTCGAACTGCATGCCCACCCAGGGTGAATTGAACGCGTCGACATAGCGGACAAACTTGTCCGCGGTCTGATTGGCGCCGCCGTCGTGATCGTAAAGGAACTGGTTCCAGACGTTCTCGATGACGATCGAGACCCCGTGCTCCGCCGCCACGGGGACGGCTTTCCGGATGTTTTCCACCGAGCGTTCCCAGATCTCGCGCTCGGGCCCGTCCTCGCCTTTGCCGACGACGAGCAGGACGCTGTGGCCTCCCACCGCCCGGGTGTCCCGGATCGCCGTCTGGAGATCCTGCAGGGCCTTGGCGCGTGGCCGGATCCGCGCTCGTGTGCCGGATGTTCCAGTGGGAGCTGCAGACCGTGCCGTCGACGGGAAGTCCGGAATCGGCGATGGCGCGCTTGGTGTCCGCGACGTCCATGCCCGGCGATTGCGGTTCGACGCCGGCAAAGCCCGCAGCCTTCGCGATCTTGAACTTCTCGGTCAGCGTTCCCTTCGTCCGAATCATGCCGACTTTGAGTGTTTTCAGGAGGCGGCCGCGCATCGGATAGGTCCCGGCGTCCGCCGCCGCGGCCCGCCATCCGGGCGAGGCTACGGTCGCTGCCGCCAGCAATGAACTGCGGCGGAGAAACTCGCGCCGGTTGGAGTCAGGAGGGAAGAGCATGGGGGAAGAGGGTGGGTCGGCGGGTGATGACGATGGTCTGGGCGGCAAGCTCGGCGTGGAAGCGGGAGTCCGCGCCGATTTGGAAACGAGGAGGTAGACCGAGCCGCCGTCGGGCTCCGAAAGCGCAAGGAGCGGCGGCGGGCGCGGACATGCGAGCAGTCGGGCAAGCCTGCATCGGGCGCGCAAGGATTTGTTCCGGCGTAGAAGGTCGAGCGGGCATGTTCGCGCGGGCACCGCTCTGTGCGGGAAAGGAGCGAGGGTGGCGATCAGGGTGAACAACCTGCCGCCTCAACTGATCAGCAGCAGCCGCGGTGGAGTGCCCGGCGGGGTTGCCGGCGCACGATGGATGCAGGGCGGCACGGGGCTGCCGGGGTGGTCCGTGGCGATGCGCCACAGGTTGCCCACGCCGAAGGAATACGGCTGCGCTCCCGGGGCGGGCGCGTAGTGCAGGTCATAACAGTGTTCCTGCAGGTAGGTGCGGAAATCCGCGTCGTCGGCGCCACCGTACTGCCGCAGCAGCTCGGCGCGCGTCGCAGGTTCATCGATCCGACGCCGGGCCTCTTCGGGGTGCAGGCCCTCGCTGGGCGGGCCGTGATACGTGCAGAGCCAGGTGTCGGCGGCCACGGGCGCGCTGTCCGCGTGGAAGGAAAACACATCCGTGGCCACCGGTCCTGGCGCATCGTCGCGCGGGTAGCCGTGGATGCAGTTGAGCACCGGATCCAGCTCGAGGGCGCGCAGCCGCTCGAGGTCCGTCAGCATGAACTCGACCGCCGCCCGGGCCGCGGGGCTCGCGGGCAGGCTCCGCAGCCGCGTGGCGTCGAGCGTGACGAGCCCCTCGCCCTCGCCGAGTAGCGCCACGACCTCGGCGAAGCCGTCGGGCAGGGCGCGCTCCCAGCAGAGGGCGTTCACCCCCTCGCCGAACGCCGCGCCGGCCAGGTCGGCGAAGCTGCGGACGCGCCGGATGCGCGCGTGGCGGGAGAGCGTCGGGAAGGGCGTCATGGGAGAAAGCGGTCGAAGTCGTAGCTTCCTCGTGGCAGCTCATGGCGGAACTGCAACGCCTTCGTCGCGGGGCGCATGCGTCCTACGGCTTCGGCAGGAACAGCTCCGAGCCGGGTCCCATCGGCAGGCCCAGCAGGCCGCGCCACGCGGCCATGAACGCGATCGAGCAGGGCAGCATCGTGGCGATCAACGTGCCGATTGCCGGCGCGGCCGACGGAGCGCGCCGCGAAGGTCACGATGAGCGGAAAGTGCGGCAGCAATGGCGGAACTGAGTGAAGGGCTCAGGTTGAGAATCGTGATAACGGAGATGCGATTCTCCCATCTCGGTATGCCCCTGTCCGGGACGCCGACGCATTGTTTTTTGGCGGCCGCCGGACTGCCGTCTGGAAAAGCGAGCTTCGGCGCGTCGGGGGGCGAGTGCGGTCGCAAGGATCAGCGTGAATCGGGAAGGGGGTGTTTCGTGGAAAGCGGGGATGCCGGGATCGTGCGCCACGTCCGTCATTGGCCAGCGCGGTGAGGGGAGCCCGCCGAACCTGCGCACTTGCCTTCAGACTGTCGTCGGCGTTGATCCCTGCCCCTCACGATCTGCCGATGAAACGCTCGTTGCTCCTCGCCGTTTTGTGCGGAGTCGTTCTGGTCGCCCGCGCGACGGCCCAAGACCTGACCGTGACGACGATCGCGGGCCAGTTCTGGGAGTCGGGCAGTGTCGATGGCACCGGTCGGAGCGCGCGCTTCAATTACCCCCGTAACGTGGTCATCGATCCCGCGGGCAATCTCTACATCCTCGACGGGAACAACTACACGTTGCGCAAGATGACCGCTGGGGGCGTGGTCACCACGATCGCGGGCTCGCCTGGCGCCAAGTCCTATGTCGATGGTCCGGGCCCGACCGCGCGCTTTTTCCAACCGGCGGGCCTGGCGCGCGATTCCCTGGGCAATCTGTATGTCTCAGATTTCGATCTGGCCCGGGGCGGCGGCGTCGTACGCAAAGTCTCCCCCGCAGGCGTCGTCTCCACTCACCTCACCCACCTCAGCGGCAACGTGCTCGCCGTCGATGCCTACAACACCCTTCTGGTGGGTGGCGGCACGGCGATTCGAACGTTTGCCGTTAATGGTTCGGAGATCTTTCGCGACTGGCCGGCCAATCTGCCGACGCCCGGCGGGGTGCCTCGTCCTCCGGCGGGCGACTTTGGCACCGTCACCGCCTTGGCAATCGATCGCGCAGGCAACGTCTACATTGCCGACTTCTTGAAACACGAAATTCGAAAGGTGACGCCGGCACGCACCATGACGGTGCTGGCCGGCGGAAGCGGCAGCGCCGGTTATGTCGATGGCACGGGAACGAGCGCGCGATTCAATTTCCCCGGTTCGCTTGACGTCGACTCGGCAGGAAATGTGTACGTGGCGGATTCGAACAATCATGTGCTGCGAAAAATCACGCCCGCGGGCGTGGTGACCACGGTGTTGGGCGCGGCCAATCAGCCGGCCCTTTTCGGTTCGGATGGCCGGGTGGCGTTTCCAGATGGGGTTGGGGGAAGCGCCCGGCTGGGCGGTCCGCAAGCGGTCGGCGTCGGCCCCGATGACGCGGTTTATCTCATGGACTTGAATGCGGTGAGAAAGGCCACAGGGGTGAATTCGCCGGCGAAAGTGGTCACTCCGCCGGATCGGCAGATCCTTCCCGCCGGGGAACGCGCCACCTTCTCCGTCGTCACCAGTGGTTATCCGGCGGTCGCTTACCAGTGGCAGCGGCAGCCGGCAGGCGCGACGACCTGGAGCAATCTCACGGATAATGCCGTCTATTCCGGTACGGGAACCGCCACCCTCATCATCGCCGCCGTCAGTCTCGGCATGAACGGAGATCGTTTCCGTTGCGTAGTGAGCAACAGCTTTGGAACGGACACCAGTTTTGAAGGCCAGATCCTGGTCGATTCGCCGGTGGTCGTCGTTCCTTTGCGGGTGAGCACCTTTGCCGGCCGGGCTGGAATGGGCGGCAGTTCCGTGGACGGAGAGGGTGCGGCGGCGCGGTTCTACGGACCTCACGGGGTGGTGTGCGATGCGAGCGGCAACGTCTACGTCTCCGAACTCAGCGGAAATCTCATCCGCAAGATTTCGGCGAACGGGTTGGTCACGACTCTGGCCGGCAACGGTGCGGCAGGAACGCTCGACGGGGTGGGGCGAAACGCGCAATTCAGGCAGCCCGCCGCGATCGCCATCGATCCGGCGGGCAATCTTTATGTGGCGGATCGCAACTTCTGGCCGGACCTCAGGCCCATCATCCGCAAGATCACGCCCGCCGGGGTCGTGACGACGTTTGCGCAGAGTGGGCCGGGGGGTGCGCCGCTGCCGGTGACCGTGGCCCTGGCCTGCGATCGAGCCGGCAATCTCATCCTCGTGGGCATTCCAGGGACATTGATCAAATTCAACTCCACCGGCGGCAGCGCCCCCATCCCGATCCGGTCGACGATCGATGGAGCCACGTTCTCGGGTGGATCGGCGGTTGCGGTGGACGGGGCGGACAACCTGTTCATCGCCACCGGCGATCAAACCGTACTGAAAATCACCCCGGCGGGTGTGCTGTCGACATTCGCGGGCCGGAGCGGGGCCGCCGGCGCCATTGACGGCCGCGCCGCCAACGCGCGCTTCCGGGGAATCCAGGGGATCGCGGTGGATGCCGCGGGCAACGTCTACGTGACGGACAGCGGCAACCGACTGATCCGCAAGATCACCCCGGGAGGCATGGTCAGCACCGTGGCCGGGATCAAGCCGAGCGCGGCGATGATCAACCCGACTGGCAGTGCCGACGGTCTCGGGACCGCCGTCCGCTTCAACCAGCCGGCCGGCATCGCGTTTGATCGGGGCGGGATCCTGTACGTCGCGGACAGTGTGAACCACACGGTTCGTCGCGCCGTCCCCGTCGATGCGGTCGCCGCGGGCGAGTCCGCGGAGTTCTACGTGCTTTCCTCCGGGGCGGAGGAATCGGCGTTCCCTGGTGAGGCCGGCCCCGCCTCCGCCCTCGAACCGCGCCGGACGGCGTCGGGCGGGTTCCCCACGTATCAATGGTTCAAGGACAACCGGCCGATTTCCGGTGCGATAGCGGCGAGCTTCAGAATCGAGTCCGCCGGAGTGCTCGACGGTGGCCGTTATGCCGTGCAGGTTACCACGGCGGAAGGAGCCGCCCTGAGTGCGCCGGTGGATTTTGCCGTGCGTGGCAGTCGCCTGGTGAATCTCTCCATCCGGTCGCGGGCGGGCAGCGGGGCGCAGACCCTGACCGTGGGTTTTGTGGTCGAGGGTGGCGGGCTGCCGCTGCTGCTGCGCGGCGTGGGTCCGGGATTGCGGCCGTTCGGGGTTTCCTCGCCGCTGGTGCAGCCCCGGCTCTCCCTCTTCCGGGGTGAAGCAGCGGTGGTGGAGAACTCCGGTTGGATTGAGGAGCCGGAAATGATGGATGCCGCCGGGCGGGTGGGCGCGTTTGCCCTGGTCGCCGACAGCCGCGACGCCGTGGTGTACACCCGGCTCGAGTCGGGGGCCTTTACGGCCCAATGCGCCGGCGAGAATGGCGGCACCGGTGTGGCGCTGGTCGAACTCTACGACACGAGCGGCCTCACCACCGGCCGGAGTCGTTTCGTGAATGCCTCCGCGCGAAGCCAGGTGGGACGGGGAGATGATGTGATGATTGCCGGCTTTGCGATCGCGGGCAGCACGCCGCTGCGGGTTTTGATCCGCGGGGTGGGACCGGCATTGGCGCAGTTTTCGGTGGAGGGGGCATTGGCGGACCCGCAGCTGAAAGTGTTCGATGGTGCCAGGCTGCTGCGCGCGGAAAGCCACGAATGGAGTCGCAACGCCAACAGTGCCGAAATCGCCGCGACGACGCAGGGCGTAGGTGCGTTCACCCTGGCGAACAACGGCAGGGATGCGGCTCTGCTGCTCCAACTTGCGCCCGGGGCCTACACCGTCCAACTCAGCGGCGCAGGCGAGACGACGGGAGTGGGACTCATCGAAATCTATGAAGTGCCTTGAGCCGCCGCTTCGCGTCCGGGCCGGCGGAGTGACCGACTGAAAGGAAACGGGATCTTGCGGGGGGCGAGTGAAGGGGTCAGGTCGAGAATCGAGATCGACGACCCGTGACAGACTTCGTCATCTCGATGCGCGAGCCCATTCGCGAAGCGCGATGTGAAATGGTCCGGCGCCCGCGCTCGGTCCTGAATGGGGTGAAGCGCGCCGGCGCGTCACCGGGGCAGGAACAGCGCCGAGCCGGGTCCCATCGGAAGCTCGAGCAGGATCCACAGGATCAGCAGGCCGCTCCAGGTGGCGATGAACGCGATCGAGTACGGCAGCATCGTTGCGATGAGCGTGCCGATGCCGACGCGGCCGACGTAGCGCGCCGCGAAGGTCACGATGAGCGGAAAGTACGGCATCAATGGCGTGATGATGTTGGTGCAGGAATCGCCGACGCGATAGGCGCCCTGCACGAGCTCCGGCGTGTAGCCGAGCAGCATGAACATCGGGACGAAGATTGGCGCCATCAGCGCCCATTTGGCCGACGCGCTCGCGATCGTGAGGTTGATCAGCGCGGTGAGGAGCACCAGGGCGATCATGAGCAGGACCGGGCTGTCCTGCAGGTGCAGGGCCTTGATGCCTTCGGCGCCCTTGACCGCGAGGATCGTGCCGAGGTTGCTCCAGTTGAAATAGGCGAGGAACTGCGCCGCGAAAAACGCCATCACGAGGTACGAGGCCATCGTGGCCATCGACGCATCCATGCCGCGCACGACGTCGTGGTCGCTGCGCACCGTCCGGGCGCCAAGCCCGTACGCCAGGCCGGCCACCAGGCCATAGAGGAAAATGAAGAAGATGACGCCGCGAAACAGATACGATCCCAGCACCGTGGGATGCTTCGGATCGATCAGGAATCCGCCGGGCGTCAGCACGCCCCAGAGGATGACGCCGGTGAGGGCGAGCACGGCCCACGCCGTCCACCACAGCCCGCGCTTTTCGTCCGTCGTCAGCGGCGCCAGCGGCTCGGGTGGGGTGTCGCCCGCGTAGGCGCCGAGCCGCGGTTCGACGATGCGCTCCGTGACCCAGGTGCCCACGGCGACGAGCAGGAACGTGGCGGCCACCAGGAAATAATAATTGGCCGTGGCGGGCACGATGAAGCCAGGCCGCACGACCACGGCCGCCGCCTGCGTGATGCCCGCGAGCAGCGGATCGACCGTGCCGAGCAGGAGGTTGGCGCTGAACCCGCCCGAGACGCCGGCAAAAGCCGCGGCCAGTCCCGCGAGCGGGCCGCGCCCCACCGAATGAAAGATCGCCGCGCCGAGCGGCACCATCAGCACATAACCGACGTCGCCGCCGGAATGGGACATGATCCCGCCGAAGATCACGATCGGCGCGATCCAGCGGCGCGGGGCGGCGAGCACGATGAGCCGCAGCGCGGTGCCGATCAGGCCGGTCCGTTCCGCCACCGCGATGCCGACGAGGCAGGCGAGCACGGTGCCGAGCGGCGGGAAGCCGACGAAGTTGGGCACCACGTTGACCAGCATCCGGTGCAGGCCCTCGCGCGAGAGCAGGTTGATCACGGGCACCGCCTGCCCCGTCGCGGGGTGGATGACCTCGACACCCCGGGCGCTCAACCAGCCCGAGAGCAGGACGACGACGCCCGCCAGCAGTGCGAACAGCGTGGCGGGGTTGGGCAGGACATTCCCGCCCCGTTCGATCCCGTTGAGGAAGCGTTGGAACAGCGTCAGCCGGACAGGGGAGGCGCTCACGGCACGACTACCGCGCCACCCTCGACGGAGGTCAATCGCCCGCAGCGCGGGCGGCGACGACGCAAAGCGGCCGCGCCCCCGAAAGGACGCGGCCGCGCGGTTTTCTCTGCGAACAAATGCACTTCCTCCTCGCCGCCGCACCGGGTCGGCCGGCGGGTGAGGGGGCGGAAATCAAAACTGCTCCGGCATGCGGTAGATTTCGACGAGCACTTCGCCCCCGTTGACGGCGGGGCCGGCGGATTCGAGGGCCACCGTGTAGGCCCCCGGCGGCAGTTCCACCAGCAGCGCGGCATCCTTGCTGCCGGTCGCGAGCGGAAACGCTCCGGCCAGGCTCGCGGCCTCGCGGATCGCCCCGGCGTCGGGCGGCGCCGACCAGTCGTCGTTGGTCGCCAGCACGTCCTGTCCGCGACGCACGCTCAGGACCGGATCGGCAAGGGTGTTCGCCACGCCGAAGGCCGTCAGCCCCGGACCTATCCCACGGACGAGAACCTGCCGCGGACGGCCTTCGATCACGAATCCCGCGATCACCCGGTCGCCGGCGGACGCCAGGCGGGCACGGGTGGAGATGTTGATGACCCTGCCATCGGTCAGCACGGCGTCCGGATTGGGCTCGATGAGCCAGAATCGTTCTTCGCCCACCGGTATGGCGACGGAGTTGGCGCCGAGCTGGAAGAAGGCCAGGGCGTTGAACCCCAGCCCGCGGTACGCAAACCAGGCCTCCCGTGCGATGAGCGGACGGTCGACTGCCCACTCGGGAAGGTTGGCCGGGCGCGGGACCTCGGAGCTGGCGGACCACGTCGCGCGTCCGTCAAAGTGAAGGATGCCCTGCGTCCGCTGGAGCCGGTCGCTCCCGACCGCGGTGAAGCGCACCACGGCGACGCGGTCGAGCTTCGACGGCTCGGCGGCCGGCAGGGGCGCGGCGAGGAAGGCCAGCGCGGCGGGCAGGCCGAGCCTGGAGAGGAATCTGAATGTTTGCATGTGGTTATGGTTGGAGGTTGCGGCGACGGCAGCGCGGTCACCGCGGCGCGTTTGTTCGCGAGAAAATCGGCGGCGGGCACGGCGTGCCCGCGAGGCCTTCACGGCGGAGGGGATTCGCCGGCGGCGAGCATCTTCCGCAGCAGGGTGGAGAGCGTGCGGCGTTCCGCGGCGCTCAGCGGCGCGAGCCAGCGGTCGTTGCGGGCCAGCCGCGCGGCGATGATGCGGTCGGCCGTCTCCCTGCCGGCATCGGTCAACCGCAGCAGCGTGCCGCGCCGGTCGCGCGGATCGGCCAGCCGCTTCAGGAGCTTCCGTTCCTGCAGCCGGTCGAGCACCGCCGTGACTGCGCCGGACGTGAGCGTGGTTGCCGCCATGACCGCCGTCGGCGTCGTGGGAGCGGGGTCGTGAAAACGCAGCGTCACCAGCGACTGGGCCTGGCCAAAGACGAGCCCTTCCGCGGCCGGGATGTCGTCCATTTCCCGCCGCAGATGGCCGCCGAGCCGGACGAGGCGGAGCAAGGCTTCCTGCTGCCGGAACTGGGCGCGCGGAGGCGTGGCACTTTCCCACTGCGCGATGAGCCGCTCCACGAAATCGGGTTCGGAAGGTTCGGCTCCTGGCGGTGGCATGCCTGGCACCTTTGAAACAAGTATCTTTATATCAAGCTTCAAGTGGCAGGCGACCTTGTCCCCGACCCGGAATGCACTTAAGATCTTGGTGCCAAGTGGCCTGAGCGTCGTTCGCCTTTCGACCCATGCCGACATTGGACCTGCCTCCGGCTTCAAAAACCGGTGGTACGCAGGCCGCACTCGAATGCCGCCGCGCCGGGTCGGACGAAAGGCGAGACTACGGGCGGATGCAGCGCGCCGCGGGCAGCGATGCGATCCGGAACCCGGACCTCAGAACACCGACAGCGCCTTGGCGCTCTCGATCACGACCCAGGCGCCGCCCAGCGAAAGCCCGGCGAGCAGGACGTGCTTCATGGCTTTCCGGCCCTTGAGCATCGCGTCGTGCATGTCGTGGTCGAGCGGGCGGCGATTGCTTTCGGCCATGAAACTGGCGAAGCGCGGCTCGCGAAAACGGCCGCGCGGATCCTGCCTCAATCCGAAACGGATCGGGGGTCGCCGGCACAAATTCAGGAGCGCTCGCAGCACGCGTTTGGTAACGACACTTTGTAGTGGTTTCTTCAATCCGAAAGGCTCTACGTTCGTATTTTTCGCGCTCATTTCTACGCGTCATCACTCATCCGACCCGCTTCCGCTTCCCATGCACCACTTCCACTACTCCGGTTCCGATCTGTTTTGCGAATCCGTCGACCTCGCGGCGGTGGCGAAACTCTATGGCACGCCGACGTACGTCTACAGTGCGTCGACCATGGCGGACAACTACCGCCGGCTGCAGGCCGGGTTGAAGGGCCTCGACGCCCAGTTGTGCTACGCGATGAAGGCCAACTCGAACCTCGCCATCCTCCGCCACTTCGCGAACCTCGGCGCGGGCTTCGACCTCGTGAGCGGCGGCGAGATCCGCCGCGTGATCGCGGCGGGATCCAATGTCCGGACGAGCGTCTTCGCCGGCGTCGGCAAGACGGAGGCCGAGATCAAGCTGGCGCTCGAGAACGGCATTTTCTCCTTTCACGTCGAGAGCGAGCCCGAGCTGGCCCGCATCAATCACGTCGCCGGCACGCTGGGCGTGAAGGCCCCGATCGCGATCCGGGTGAATCCCGATGTCGACGCCCACACGCACGCGAAAATCACCACGGGCAAGAGCGACAACAAATTTGGCATCCCGCTCAAGCACGCCGCCGCGGCGTACGAGGCGGCCGCCAAGTATCCCAACATCGCGATCAAGGGTGTGCAGATGCACATCGGTTCCCAGCTGACTTCGGTCGCGCCGTTCGTGGAGGCGGTCGAGAAGGTCGCACCGTTCGCCGCGGAACTGAAGGCCCGTTTCGGCATCACCTATTTTTCCATCGGCGGCGGGATGGGGATCATCTACAAGGAGGCGCTCTCCAGCGGCCAGCAGGCCTGGTGGGACGCGCAGCCGGCCGACAAGCGTCCGCTCACGCCCGAGACTTATGGCGCCGCCCTCGTCCCGCTCCTGCAGCCGCTCGGCCTGAAGATCCTGCTCGAGCACGGCCGGTTCATGGTCGGCAACTCCGGCGTGCTCCTCTCGCGCGTCGAGCATCTGAAGCGCGGCGCGGGCAAGAACTTCCTCATCGTCGACGCCGCGATGAACGATCTCGTGCGGCCCGCCATGTACGACAGTTTCCACGAGATCGCGCCGCTCCGCCGGGACTCCGCGCGCCGGGCGCTCGTCGTCGACGTGGTGGGACCGATCTGCGAAAGCGGCGATTGTTTCGCCAAGGATCGCCAGCTCCAGGAAGTCGGGGAGGGCGAGCTGATCGCCTTCATGAGCGCCGGCGCCTACGGGTACACCATGGCCAGCCGCTACAACACCCGCGGCATGGCGGCCGAGGTGCTGGTCAAAGGCAGCGCCTTCGAGCTGATCAACGCCCGCGAAACCTTCGAACAGATGATCGCCGGCGAAAAAGTCCCGGCTTTCCTGGCCTGACGCGGGGGCGCGAGTGCCGCCGGGCGCCGCTTTTGCGTGTCTTTCGTCGCGTCCGCGCTTAACCACACGCCATGAATTTCGCGGTCGTCGGTGCCGGAGCGTGGGGAACGGCCTTTGCGTTGCACCTCGCCCGCAATGGACACCCCGCTTTCCTGGTGCCGAGGCGTGCCGACCAGGCCGCCGCGCTCGCCGCCACCCGCGAGAATACCGACTACCTGCCGGGTATCGCGCTGCCGGCGACGGTGAGGGTGTCCGCCGAGCTGGCCGTCGCAGTCGCCGTCGCGGATGTCATCCTGCTGGCCTGTCCGGCGCAGGCCCTGCGGGAAACCGCGACCCGGCTCCGGTCCGCGCTGCCCCCCGCGGGCCCGGCTCGCTTCGTCGTCAGCCTCGCCAAGGGCCTGGAAACCGGCACCCACGCCCGTCCGTCCGAAGTGATTGCCAGCGTGCTGCCAGGCCACCTCGTCGGTACGCTGACCGGTCCGACCCATGCCCTCGGCGTCGCCCGCGGCGAACCCTCCGCCATGGTGCTCGCGGCCAACCGTTCCACGACGCCGTTGCAGGATTACCAGGCCGCCATGAGCGGCCGCACGCTGCGGGTGTATACGAGCGATGACCTTGCAGGCGTGGAATTTGGCGGGTGCCTGAAGAACATCTATGCGATCGCGGCCGGCTGCTGCGACGGGCTGAAGCTCGGCGACAATACCAAGGCCGCGCTGCTCACCCGCGCGCTCGCGGAGATGGTCCGCGTCGGCGTCGCGCTCGGGGCGCGGCCGGAAACGTTCTACGGGCTGAGCGGCTTCGGTGACATGGTCGCGACGTGCTACGGCGGCTGGAGCCGCAACCGGGAGTTCGGCCAGCGCATCGGCGAAGGGCACCTGGCGGCCGAGCTGCTCGCGCACCGCAAGACCGTGGTGGAGGGATATCAGACGACCGATTCGTTCGCCGGGCTCTGCGCCGGGCGGCACATCGACGCACCGATCCTGCGCGAAGTGCACGCCATCCTTTACGCCGGCAAGCAGCCTGCCGCTGCCATCGCCGCGCTGATGTCGCGGGAACTGAAACGCGAGGCGCCGGCGACCGTGTCGTCCTGATTTCAGCCGTGTTGGCAGCTCCGCCCATCCCGCTCGCTCTCATGACCCCATCCCTCGTTCGCCTGCTCGTCCCCACCCTGGCCTGGCTGGCCGCTGCCGCGGTCGCCGGGGCGGCCGCTCCCGGCTGGCGCGTCATCCAAAACGAATTCCTCGAAGCCGCGCCGCCGGTGCCCGAGGTCCACGCGTCCACGCTTGCCGAGGCGGCCGACGGCACGCTGGTCGCCGCCTGGTTCGGCGGCACGAAGGAGGGCAACGACGATGTCTCCATCTACGTATCGCGCCGCCGCGGCCACGCCCCCTGGTCCCCGGGCCGCATCGTGGCCGAGGGCACGTCGGCCGACGGAAAACGTTATCCGACCTGGAATCCCGTCCTGCACCGCACGACCGACGACCGGCTGCTGCTCTTCTTCAAGACCGGTCCTTCCCCCGAGACCTGGTGGGGCGAGGTCATCGTCTCGCGCGACCACGGCGCCACGTGGACCGAACGCCGGCGGCTGCCCGACGGCATGCTCGGGCCGATCAAGAACAAGCCGATCCGTCTCGCCGACGGCACCTTGCTTTGTCCGACCAGCGTCGAATACGACGCGAAGCGCTGGGTCGTGCGCATGGAGTTCACCGACGAAAACCTCTCCACCTGGCGGTCGACCGGCGATTTCGCCGACCCGAAGAAACTCGGCGCGATTCAGCCCACGATCCTGCAGCACCGTGACGGCCGGCTCCAGGCGCTCTGCCGGAGCAGCGTGCGGGTCATGGCCCAGTCCTGGTCGACCGACGGCGGCCGGACCTGGTCGCCGCTCGACACGTCCGATATCTACATGCCGAACTCCGGCATCGACGCCCTTACGCTCAAGGACGGGACGTTCCTGCTGGTCTACAACCCGTCGGAAAAGAACGCCGATCCGAAGTCCTGGGGCGAGCGGCGGCCGCTGCTCGTGGGCCATTCGACGGACGGGCGCGCCTGGCGCACCATCGCCACGCTCGACACGCTGCCCAACCGCCACGGCTATGCCTATCCCGCGATCATCCAGGCCGCCGATGGCCGCGTGCACATCACCTACACCTGGAACCGGGCGCGGATGAAACACGCGATCCTGGCGGCGCCATGAGCGATCCGGAGGTTCCTCCGCCCCGCGTGGTCGTGGTCGGTACCCTCAACGTCGATCTGGTCTGGCAGGTGCCGATGCTGCCCCGGCCGGGCCAGACCCTCATCGCGGACAAGGTGGAGCGGCAGTTCGGCGGCAAGGGGGCAAACCAGGCCGTCGCGGCCGCCCGCCAGGGGGCGCGCGTCGCGCTGCTCGGAGCGGTCGGCGACGACGCCGAGGGCCGCGCCTACCGCGAGCACCTTCAGCGTGAAGGCGTGGACGTCCGGGCCATTACCGCGGTTCCTGGCGTCGCCACCGGCACCGCCCACGTCTATGTGGATCCGCGCGGCGAGAACCTCATCGTCGTCGATCGCGGAGCCAACGCCCGGCTCGACGTGACGCCACTGGAGCAGCTGCTCGACGAGACCGATGCCCTGGTCGTGCAGCTCGAATGCGCGCTGCCCGCGGCGGTCGAGGCGCTCCGGCTCGCGGCCGCCACCGGGGTGCGCAGCATCCTGAACGCGTCGCCGGTGCCGCCGGATTTTCCCTGGGGCCGGCACGCGATCGACACCGTGATCGTGAACGAACACGAGTGCCGGGACTGTTTCCAGCGCGCCCCCGCGGAACTCGCGGCCCTGTCGGATCGCGCCCGGCAGGAGTTTCTCCACGAGCGCCGGATGAGCCATCTGGTGATCACCCGGGGAGCGGACGCCACGCTGCTCGTCGCGACGACCTCGGTGCTCAGCGTGCCCACGCATCCCGTCACGCCGCGGGATACGGTGGGCGCGGGCGACACCTTTGCCGGGGCGCTCGCCGCGCAGCTCGCGGCCGGTTTCGTGTGGGAGCGGGCGCTGCGCCACGCGAACATCGCGGCGGCATTGTCGACACTGGCGCTCGGCGCGCAGGCGGCCATGCCGACGCTCGCCGCGGTCGAGGCGGCGAAGCGATAGGGGGAGCGCGGACGTCCTCGTCCGCAGTCTGGTCGGATGCGGACGAGGACGTCCGCGCTCCCGGAGCACGACGCTCGCGCGCCGCGCTCAGTGCCCCATGCCCGCCTGGTGCTCCTGGATGTACTCCTGCTTGAGCCCGAGTTTCTCCGGCGCGTGCAGCACGAGCATCTTCATCCGGATGTCGGCGGGGATGTCGGAGGACGTCGCCTTCGAGATCACGATCATCAGGACGATCGCGAGCGGCACGGTCCAGATCGCGGGCTGTTCGCACAGGATGCGGATGAGCGGATTGGCCGCCCAGAAGGCGGTGAGGTCGACGACCTTGAGGTCGCTCACGTTGATCAGCGTCGTGCAGGCCAGCGCGGCCAGGCCGCCGCCGAGCATGCCGGTCGCGGCGCCCTTCATCGTCATGCCGCGCCACCACACGCTCATGAACAGCAGGGGGAAATAGCTCGCGGCGGCGATGGCGAAGGCCTGGCCGACCATGAAGTTGATCTGGAGTTGTTCGACCTGGGCACCGAGCACGATGGCGACGCCGCCGACGACAATCGCGGAGATCTTGAAGGCCTTGAGCCGGTCCTCGGCGCTCGAGCGGGGGCGAAGGATCCGGCCGTAGACGTCGTGGGCGAGCGCGCCCGTCATCGAGACGAGCAGGCCGCTGAACGTGCTCATGAACGCCGCGAACGCGCCGGCGCACGTGATGCCGCTGAGGATCGAGCCCCAGATGCCGTAGCGCTCGTTGATGATGCGGGGCAGCTCGAGCACGATCTTGTCGGTGCCCTTCGCGCCGGTGGCGGCGTAGAGTTCCGGCAACAGATTTCGTCCCAGCACGCCGAACACGGGCGGGAAGACATAGAACACGCCGATCAGGATCATGACCCACATCGTCGTGCGCTTGGCGGCGACGCCGTCGGGATTGGTATAGAAGCGCACCAGAATGTGCGGCAGTCCGGCGGTGCCGCAGACCAGCGCGATGATGAGCGAGTAGGTATAGAGCAGCGAATACGGCTTCGTCTGCTCGGGCGTCAGGCCCGCGGCCTTGGCCGCCTTGGTGGTGAGCGGTCCGAAGGGCGACACCCACGCCTCGTCGGCCGGCGCCTTGTCCACGAGCGTCTTGCGCTCGATCTCGGCCACGTTCACCGCCGGGCTGCCGGGCGCCGCCGTCTCGGCGAGGTGATTGCCGTAGGTGCCGAAGACCGCCATGAGGACGAAGACCGGCACGCTGATCGCGAACATCTTCATCCAGTACTGGAAGGCCTGCACCAGCGTGATGCCCTTCATGCCGCCCAGCGCGACGTTGAAGGTGATCACGGCGCCGACCAGCACGACTCCGACCCAGTATGGCATGCCGGGGAAGATGTAAGCGAGCGTGACGCCCGCGCCCTTCATCTGCGGCATCGTGTAGAAGAACCCGATGAAAAGCACGAAGCAGACCGCGATCTTGCGGAATAGCGGCGAATCGAACCGGCCTTCCGCGAAATCCGGAATCGTGTACGCCCCGAACCGCCGCAGCGGGCCGGCGATGAAGAGGAGCAGGAACAGGTAGCCGCAGGCGTAACACACCGGGTACCAGAGTGCATCGTAGCCGCTGGACATCACCATGCCGGCGACGCCCATGAACGAGGCCGCCGAGAGGTATTCGCCGGAGATGGCGGAGGCGTTCCAGCCGACCGACACCGAGCGGCCGGCGACGAAGAAATCACTCGCGGTCTTGGAGGTCTTCGCCGAGCGGAAGCCCATCCAGATCGTGACCACGACCGTGACGAAGGAAAACGCGAAGATCCAGGGATCGACGCCGCCGAGCAGGGCGAGGGTGGGGACCGTCGTCATGGCTCAGCGCCGCTCCTTTCCGCCGCGGGCCTGTGCCACCTCGGCCACCTCGTCCTCCTCCAGCGCAATCGAGCGCCGGATGAAGTAATACGAGATGACCCAGACAAAGGGGAAGAAGAGCACGCCTACGAGCAGCCAGCTCAATGTGTAGCCGCCGACCCGGGAGGCCATCAACCCGGGGGCAAAGTAATTCAGCAGCGGCATGCCCAGCAACGCGATGAGGAACGTCGCGGCGCAGGCGATCGAGAGCGCGAGTTGCCGCCGCATCAGCGTGCGGAGGAACGACTCGCTGTGCACCAGGTCGTCGTGGTCGGGGGTGGGGGAAGACATTCGGGGGCGACGATGTTCCTCCCGCCGGCGCTGACAATGCCGTTTCTCCGCTACTTTGGTCCAGGTCCGTGCGCGGGAGTTGCACGCCTGTGACCGGCCCGCCACCGGGTTGTCACGGGAGGCCACTACGCTGCAGCCGATGCTGACCACACCGCTGCCTCGTCCGAATTTTCTCGTGCCGGTCTTGTGCCGGATGCTCCTTGCCACGCTGGCGCTGCTCGCGTGCGTGTCCGCGACGAAGGCGGCCACTGTCTCCGGGCGCGTGCGCGACGACGCCGCCCGCAGCTACCTGCTCGGCGCCACCGTGAGCCTGCGGGAACTCGAGCGCACTGCGGCGAGCGGTCCCGGTGGCGAGTTCGTGCTGACAGACGTGCCGCCCGGCGACTACACCCTCGTCGTCTCCCACCTCGGCTACCGCGACGCGAGCCGCCCCATCGCCGTCCGTGACGGCGCGACCGAGGCGCTCGACGTCGCGCTGACATCCGACGTTGTCCGCCTCGAACGCTTCGTGGTCGAGGGCGCCCGCGAGGGCCAGGTGCGCGCGCTGCAGCAGAAGCGCGCCGCGGTGAACGTCACCGACATCGTCTCGGCCGACGCCGTCGGCAAGTTTCCCGACGGCAACGCCGCCGAGGCGCTGCGCCGCGTGCCCGGCGTGTCGGTCGAGTATGACCAGGACGAGGGCCGCTACGTGGTGCTCCGCGGCATCGATTCGGCGCTCAACACCGTCACGCTCAACAACCAGCTCGTCGGCACGCCCTCCGAAGGCGGCAACCGCGGCATCGCGCTCGACTCCGTGCCCGCCGACCTGATCGCGCGGCTCGAGGTCGTGAAGGCCGTCACGCCCGACATGGACGCCAGCGCCGTCGGCGGCTCGGTGAATATCGTCACGCAAAGCGCATTCGACCGTGCCGAGCGTTTCCTCAACGCCAGCGTCAGCGGCTTTCACGACGACTTCAGCGGCCGCACCACGCCCAACGGCAGCATCACGTTCGGCACCGTGTTCGGACCTCGCCGCGAGTGGGGTATGGTCGCCGCCTTCAGCTACTCGCTCAAGGATTTCAGCTCGCAGACGGTCAACACCCGCTCCTGGTCCCAGGTCAACGGCTTCTGGCTGCCGCTCACGCAGCAGTCGTACGACTACGACATCGAGCGCGAGCGCCTCGGCGCCAACGTCGCGCTGCAGTTCCGGCCGGCGGCCGGCCACGAGCTGGCGCTGCGGGTGAATCACAACGAGTTTTCCGACGTCGAGGCCCGCCAGAGCGTCCTGTACGAGCACCGCCTCGGCACGCTCACCAACCAGACCGCGACCAGCGGCACCAACAGCCAGGGCCGCGCCAGCCGACAATATCGCGACTATCATCAGACGGGCACGATCGACGCCGCCACGATCGAGGGTCGTCACCAGTTCGGCGATACGACGCTCACGTGGCAGGGCGGCGCCAGCCGCGGCGAACGCGACGTGCCGACCCGCGTCGACTGGGAGTACCGCTCGGCCGCGGGGGCGTTTCCCAGCTCGTACGACCTTTCCGGCGAGGTGCTCGTGATCCGGCCCGCGACCAACGCGTACTACGATCCCGCGAACTACCCGTTCCGCCGGGTGCGCTTCCGCTCGGATGACGAGCGCGAGGACGTGTATTCGTTGCAGGCGGACGTCCGGCGCGCTCTGCGCATCGGAGCGCGCCCCGGCGCGTGGAAGGCGGGCGTGAAGTTCGTCAACCGCGAGAAGCGCGACGATCGGAACAACCGCAATTACAACCTGGCGGCCGGCGCCGCCAACCTCTTCACGCTGGCCCAGCCGGGGCTGGCCGGCGCGGAGCCTGCGGGCTACTTCGACGGCCTGTTTCGCTTCGGGCCGACGCTCGACCTGGCCGCGAACCAGGCCTTCTTCGCCGCCAATCCCGGCCGCTTCACCCTGGACCCGCTCGGCACCCTGAGCGACTCCGTGAGCGGTGACTTCGACGCCACCGAGGACGTGCTTGCCGGGTACGCGCAGGCGACGGTTGAGCTGGCGAAAGGCCTCACGCTCCTCGCCGGCCTGCGGGTCGAGGCGACCGAGACCACCTACGGTGCCAACGAACTCAGCACGGTCGGCGGCACGTTTTCGGGCGTGTACCGGCGCGTCACCGGCGGGCGCAGCTACGAGAACTTCCTGCCTGGCCTGCACCTCACCTGGCGTCCCACCGACCGGCTGGTCGCCCGCCTGGCGTGGACGAACACGCTCAGCCGGCCCAACTACGCCGATCTCGCGCCGCGCCGGCAGTTCGACGTGATCGAGACCGCGGCCGGGAGCGGGGTCTTCAATGGGAGCGTCAGCACCGGCAATCCCGACCTCAAGCCCTACGAGGCGATGAACTTCGACCTCGCGGTCGAATACTACCTGGGCAATGCCGGCATCGTTTCCGCCGGGCTCTTCCACAAGGAAATCGACCACCCGGTGTTCGGCCGGAGCACGTTCCAGACGGACGTCACGGTCGACGGCCGGCGATTCGCCACGCTCGCCACGTCCGCGCCCGACAACGCCGACCGCGGCCGGATCACGGGCCTGGAGCTGAACTACCAGCAATTCTTCCGGTTCCTGCCGGCGCCGTTCGACGGCCTGGGCGTGAACCTGAGCTACACGCTGGTCGATTCCGAGGTCCGGCTCTTCACCCGCGCCGACAAGCTGCCGTTCTTCAAGCAGTCGGATCGCGTGGCCAACGTCGCCCTGTTTTACGAGAAGCACGGCTTCGAGGCGCGGCTGGCGCTGGCCTACAGCGACGATTTCCTGAATGCGGTCGGCGCGAATCCGGCGACCGACATCTATGTCCGGGGCCGCCAGCCGCTGGACGCCAAAGTGAGCTACCGCGTGAACCGGCGTTTCCGGGTCTTCGGCGAGTTCCTCAACCTCACCGAGGAGCCGTTGCGCGAGTTCACCGGCGAGCGCTGGCGCGAGAACGATTTCGAGATCTACCGGTGGAAGGCGCGGTTTGGGGTGAACTTCAACCTCTGACCCGGGCGACGCCGCCGCAGCGGCGACAGAACGCAGCCCCCCGGAGGGGCGACGTTGTTTCCAGCCTCCCGCCGGACCGCCACCCGTTCCAGGGCGCTGCGGACGTCAGAACCCGAGCGCCCGTGGGAGCGCCAGCGAGAGCGCCGGCCAGTAAGTCACGAGCATCAGCACCGCGAACATCGCGAAGAAGAACGGCAGCAGTGGCCGCCAGATCTTCGCGATCGTCGTGCCGGCAACGCCGCAGCCGACGAAGAGGCAGCTCCCGACGGGCGGCGTGCACAGCCCGATGCAGAGGTTGAAAATCAGCACGAGCCCGAAATGCAGCGGGCTCATGCCCAGCTTCGTCACCACGGGCAGCAGGATCGGCGTGAAGATCAGCACCGCCGGCGTCATGTCCATGAACGTGCCCACGACGAGGAGCAGCAGGTTGATGATCAGGAACAGGACGATCGGATTGTCGGAAAGCCCGACCAGCGCCTGGCTGACCGTCTGCGGAATGTTGGCCGACGACATCACCCAGGACATGCCCATCGAGGTGCCGACGAGCAGCAGCACGATCGCCGTCGTCGCGGCGGAATCCGTCAGCAGCTTCGGCAACTGGCTCCACGGGATCTCGCGGTACACGAGCACCGAGAGGACGAACGTGTACGCCACCGCGACCGCGCTCGCCTCCGTCGGGGTGAACCAGCCGAGGATGATGCCGCCCATCACGATCAGCACGAGCAGCAGGCTGGGCAGCGCGGCGAGGAAGATCCGGAACCCCGCGCCGAAGCCGACCTTCTCGCCCACCGGATAACCGTGCCGCTTGGCGATGACGCCGGCGACGAGCATGAGCGCGAGGCCGAGGAGGATGCCGGGCACGTAGCCCGCGAGGAAGAGCGCCGCAATCGACACGCCGCCGCTCGCGAGCGAATAGACGACCATGATGTTGCTCGGCGGAATCAGCAGGCCGACGGGCGCGGCCGCGATGTTCACCGCCGCGCTGAATTCCCGGTCGTAACCCTCGCGCTTCATCATTGGGCTCATCGTGCCGCCGATCGCGGCCGCCGCGGCGACCGCCGAGCCGGAGATCGAGCCGAACAACATGCTGCCGAGTACGTTCACGTAGGCCAGCCCCCCGGGCAGCCGGCCGACGATCACCTTGGCGAGGTCGATCAGCCGCCGGGCGATGCCGCCGCGGTTCATCAACTGGCCGGAAAGGATGAAGAACGGGATCGCCAGCAGCGCGAAGCTGTCGAGGCCCGTCGCCAGACGCTGCGCAATCACCGTCGCCGCCGGCGCCGGATCGAGCGACATGAGCAGCGCGGCCGACGCGGCGGTTCCAATCGCAAACGAAATCGGCACGCCGGCGAAGAGCAGCAGCGCGAAGACCAGGGCGAGGACGATCGCTTCGTTCATGCGGCGGGATCAGTTGAGGCCCGAGGATCTCTCGCCCGCCCGGGCGCCCCCGCGCAGGGCGTCCGCGAGGGCGAACAGGCTGTACAGCGCGATGAAGGCGCCCGCGAGCGGCACCGCGAGATAGACGTAGCCGAGCTTGAGCTGCAGGGCGGCGGACTGCTGCCCGAGCGAAAGCTGGATCCACACCAGCCGGCCGCCACCGCCCACCATCACGGCGAGCGCGAAGAGCAGCACGCACAGGTGGATGACGATCTCCGACGCGCGCTTGCGTCCGCCCTGCAGCCGCGCCGTCACTAGGTCGAGCGCGAGGTGCGACTTCTGTCCCGCCGCGTACGCCGAGCCCAGCAATCCGACCCAGATCATCAGGTAGCGCGCGGTCTCCTCGGTGAAGCTCGAAGGACGTTGCAGGACGAAGCGGGTGAACACCTGCCAGAGCACGTTGAGCACCATCGCCGCCATCAGGAGGCAGATGGCGCCGCCGAGCAGCCGGTCCAGCGCGGCGCGCACGGGTTTCATGGTTTCACCTCCGCGATCCGCCGGTCCAGCGGGCCGATGACCGGATCCTGCCGCGCGAGTTCGTGCAGCTCCGCGACCTTCGCGGCGAAGAGCGCCTTGTCCGGCCGGATGATCTCGACGCCCGCCTTCGCCACGGCGGCAAGCGATTCCTGGGTCGAGGTCGTCCAGAGACCGCGCTGGTACACCGCCGAGGCGTCGGCGGACTCCTGCAGCCAGCGCTGCTCCTGCGGCGCAAGGCTGTGCCAGAAGTGGGTGTTGACCACGACGACGTCGGGCACGCTGGTGTGCTCGTCGAGCGAGTAGTACTTGCAGACCTCGTAGTGCCGCGCGAGGTGGAAGCTCGGCGGGTTGTTCTCCGCGCCGTCGACGACGCCCTGCTGCAGCGCGGTGTAGAGCTCGCCGAACGCGATCGGCGTGGCCGAGGCGCCAAACGCCCGGATCAGCGCGAACGCCATCGGGCTCTCCTGCACGCGGATCTTGAGTCCCTTGAGATCGTCCGGCGTGCGCACCGGCCGGCGCGTGTAGAAGCTGCGGCTGCCGGAATCGTAGTAACACAGCCCGCGCATGAACTTCCGCTCGGGCGCGGCCAGGATCTCGCGGCCGATCGGGCCGTCGAGCACGGCATTCTTGTGGGCGTCGTCACGAAACAGATACGGCAGGCCGAACACCTTGAACTCATCCGCGAAGCCTTCGAGCACGCTGGCCGAGACCTTCGTCATCGCGAGCCCGCCGATCTGCACCAGCTCGAGGCACTCGCGCTCGCTGCCGAGCTGGCCGCTGGGATAGACATCGACGCGCAGGAGCCCGCCGGACTTCTCCGCCAGCTGCTTCCCCAGGTAAACCATGCCCTGGTGGACGCTGTGCTGGGGATCGAGCCCGTGGGCGAGCTTGATCACCCTCACGTCGCCGCGCCGCTGGCAGCCGGCGAGCGCGGCCGCGCCGGCCGGCAGGAGCGCGGGCAGCGCGAGGCGGAGGAGGTCACGGCGGAGCATGCGGCGGGGTGGTCCGGAAACGGTCCGAGACCATGCGACCGGAACGTCGCGCGTGTCGAGCGTTACGCGCGGGCGGCGCGCGCCGCCTCACCGGGGGCGCACTTCGACGAGCAGCGGCGGGCTGGCGCGTTCGCCGGCGGCGTTGCTGACGAGGCAGACGTAGAGGCCGCTGTCCGCGACGGTGACCGCGGCAATTTCGAGGCGCTGCGCCGCCGCCCCCTCGATCGGCCGTCCGTCCTTGAACCACTGGAAGCGAAACGGCTTCTCCCCGTCGGCGGCCGCGTCCAGCCGCAGCCGTTCGCCGGCGCGGAGACGTTCGGCCGGGAGGGTGGAGGGCGCGCCGCCGGCGGGTCGTGCCGGTGGCGGCACCGGTGCGGCCTTCGGCGGGGGCGGCGACGCGGCCTTTTCGGCGATCACGATCAGTTGCACGGAGGCACTCGTGACGCTGCCGGCGGCGTTGGTGACCGTGACCGTGTACAGGCCAAGCTCTTTCTCCGTCACCGACCCCAGCGTGAGCGTGCTCCGGTTCCAGCCGCGGAACGTCTTGCCGCCGCGATGCCAGACGTAAGACAGCGGCGGCGTGCCTTGCGCGGTGACCGTGAACGTGGCCTCTCCCCGGTACGGCACCGTCTGGTCGATCGGATGACCGGTGATGACGGGCGGTTTCGCGACCTCTGCCCCGCTGGCGATGACGCCGCCGGCCAGCGCCGCGACCAGCGGCCAGGCGACGCGAAGGCAAAAGGGTGGACGGGGTGGCGTCATGGCTCGGATGCGCGCGCAGCATGATCGCGGGACGGCGCGGGATACGAGGCCTATTCGCCGGGACGAGGCGGACGGGGACGTCCGCGCTCCTGGCGGGGGACCGGAAGGAGGTCTTGGCGGCCCGAGGCACGGGGCGTTCCCCGAGCCCGGAGGGCCGGCTTTCCGTTTTGCGTCCGCGGCGGACTCGCTCCATCGGTGTCGCATGCCTCGATCGCTTTCGCCCGGCCTTCGGATGTGGTGCTGCGTGCTGCTGTTCGGTGTCGCCGGTTGCGGCCGCCGCGAGACCCCGGTCGAAGCGGGAGTGCGCACCGGCACGCTGCTCGTCGGCAACCAGAACGAGCCGGCGACGCTCGATCCTCACCTGTTGAATGCGTTCACCGACATGCGCGTGGCGATGACGCTCTTCGAGGGCCTGACGACGCTCGACGAGAAAACGGCGACGGCGCGGCCCGGCGCGGCCGAGCGGTGGGAGGTGTCCGCCGACGGACTGACCTGGACGTTTCACCTTCGCGCCAACGGCCGCTGGTCCGACGGCGCGCGCGTGACCGCGGCGGATTTCGCCTACTCGATCCAGCGCATCCTCACGCCGGCGCTGGGCTCGACCTATGCCTTCATGCTCTGGCCGGTGAAGAACGCGGAGGCGTTCAACACGGGCAAACTCTCCGACTTCGGGCAGGTCGGCGTGAAGGTGGTCGACGAGCTCACCTTGCAACTCCGACTGGAGCGGCCGACCGCCTACCTGCCGGCGCTCGTGGCGCACTCGACGTGGTTTCCCGTGCAACGGGCAAATGTGGAGAAATTCGGCCGCGCCGACGCGCGCGACTCCGCGTGGACGCGTGCGGGCAACCTCGTCGGCAACGGCCCCTTCCTGCTCACCGAGTGGCGCGCCAACGCCCGCATCACGGTCGCGCGCAATCCGCACTACTGGGGCAACGCCGAGAACCGGCTCGAGCGCGTGCAGTTTTTCCCGATCGAGAAGGCCGACGCCGAGGAACTCAGCTACCGCGCCGGCCAGTTGCACGTGACCGGCAGCGTGCCGGCCTCGAAGATCGCGGTGTACCGGCGCGAGTCGCCGGACGTCCTGCGGGTCAACGCCGAGCTGAGCACGAGCTACCTCAACTTCAACGTCACGAAGCCGCCGCTGACGGACGGCCGCGTGCGTCGCGCGCTGGCCATGGCGATGGATCGCGGTGCGATCTCGGCCCGGATCTACGAGGGGACGAGCCCCGCGGCGTTCACGCTCGTGCCGCCGGGCTGCGGGGATTACGTGCTGCCGCCCGGCCAGCGGGAGGACGTCGCCGCTGCGCGCGCGTTGCTGGCGGAGGCGGGATTTCCCGAGGGCCGCGGGCTGCCGACCCTGCCGCTGCTGGTGCCCAACGACGACAAGGGCCCGAAGATCGGCGAGGCGCTGCAGGCGATGTGGCAGACGCGGCTGGGCGTGCGCATCACGATCGAGCAGGCCGAGCAGAAGACGCTCCTGCAGACGCAGCAGTCCCTCGGCCACACGCTGGCGCTGCTGGGCTGGTTCGCCGATTACCCCGATCCCTACACCTTCCTGGAGATCTTCCGCACCGGCAATGGCAACAACTGGACCGGGTGGGGCAGCCGCGACTACGACGCCCTGCTCGACGAGGCGGGCGGACAGCTCGATCCCGCGCGCCGGTTCGCGCTGCTGCAGCGGGCGGAGGCCCTGCTTCTGCAGGAGACGCCGCTCGCGCCGCTGCTCTATCGCGCGCGCACCGTGCTCGTGCACCCGGCGGTGAAGGGCTGGGAGCCGTCGCCGGTCGGTTTGAACCGGTATCAGTTGCTGCGGCTGGAGCCGTGAAGCCCGCGCCCCGGCCGCGTCGGCACCGGCTTGGGCTTCGGGACTTCGATCGGGTAGGGCGGGTACATGGTGGAAACAGCGTGCGGCCCCGGTTGCGCCGCGCAAGTGCGGCGGCATCTTCCGGCGGCTTCACCCCGTCGTCGGGCTCAGCCAGACGCATGCCGTTGGCCTTCAATTCAGCCATGAGAAGGGCCGTACTCAAAGATGGAGCGGCTTGCCCAAAGAGTGCCCAAGCCGCTGCGAACCGGTCCCTCACACGTCAGCTGCCTGGGGACAGGCGGCTGCACCTCGACGGCATCGTTCCGGCTCAGTACGGAAGCTTCCCGGAGCCGAAGCACCGGTCGCACCGCACCTGGCGCTGCACCCGCTCGGAGCGGCCGTAGCTGTTCTGCTCCGTCGAGGTCTGCGCGTAGGTCCCGGTGCCGGCGCAACGCATGCACCAGCGCCAGCGCGACTGCGCCTCGGCCTCGCGCCGGGCGGATTCCGCCTGCCGGGCGGCGGCCTCGGCGGCCTGGCGGCGCGCGGCGCTCTCCGCCGCCTCGCGCGCGATCCGGGCGGCCTCGGCGCGCCGGCGCTCCTCGGCCGCGCGCGCCGCGGCGATCGCCTGCTCCTGTACGGCGGCCATGCGCGCGTTGAAACGCTGCGTGGCCGCGACCACCTCGGCCTGGCGGTCCGGCCGCAGTTTCACGGCGATCGCGGGCAGGGCCTCGCTGGCGGGTCGCACGGACTTGAAGACGTCGAGGGACGATTCGCGCGCCATCGCCTCGAGCCAGCGCACGCACGCCTCGAACTGCACGTCCGCCCAGGAAGCCGAGAACAGCGCGGGCACCACCGGCATCGTCGTATGCAGCGTCGGCCTGATGCCAAGCGCGGGCAGGGCGTCCCCCAGCGCGGCGGCCGCGGGCCGGTTGCGCCAGGGCGGTTGCGCGGCGAGGGCCGCGGCCAGGGCCTGGTGCAGAGCGTCGACCACCAGCTGCGCGGCCTCGCGCTCGCGCGCACCGTTGGCCGGCTCGCGGGCGGCCCAGGTCATCAGCGCGTGTTCGGCCGCGACGAGCTCCGCGAGCCGCGGCGCGGGGGTCGGGCCGAGCCAGGTGTCGCCGGCCGTCCGCCGCAGCGGCGTCGCGACCTCGCGCGCGGCCTGGGACAGGGCCTCCCGGGAGCCGGCGGCCCAGGCGGCGAGCAGGGGCTCGAGCGGCGGTGCGCCGGCCTGTGCCAGGTCGAAGGCGAGGGCGACCGTGTGCGCGAGTTGCGCGAGGAACACCGCCTCGCGGCCCGCGCCCGGCCGGCGGGCGTCGTACTGCACGCGCAGCACGCCCAGCTCGATGCCCGCCACCGTGCCGCCGGGCGCGGCGGGATCGAAGAGCAGCTCCGGCAGGTTGGGCCGGCCGGTGACCGCGCTGCGGGCGTCGCCCGGCGCGCGCCGGGCGGCTTCCCCCGCCGCCGGGGCGAGGGCGAGGCCGAGCAGGCCGTGGCGGATCCAGTCTTCGGTGACCCGCGCCGCGGGCCCGGGGAAGCGGCCCGACGCCGGCAGGGTCGCGAGCCGCCCGAAGTGGCGCGCGGCCCCGGCGCGATCGCCGGCCCAGAGGCGATGCTGCGCCGCCAGCAGAAGATCGTGGCCTGCCGGCTGCGGCACGCCGGTGAGCGCGGCGTCGAGCTCGGCGGCGCGGGCCGCTTGGTCGGCGGCGATCTGGCGGTGGCCGGCCCAGCCGGCCACCTGCCCGAGCTGGCCGTGCACCTGGGCGGCACGACGGACCAGGTCGGCGTCGCCGGGCGCGACCGTCACGAGAGCGGCGACCCAGCCGTTGACCCGCTTCGCCAGGTCGGCCGGAGGCACGCTGCGGGCGACGGCGCCGAGCGTCTCCTGCAGGGCATCAAGCGTGACGCCGAGCACGGCGGCGGCGAGCGGGCCTCCGCGCAGGGCCTCCCCCCAGAGTTCATCAAGCTCGTGCAGGACCGCGCCTTTTTCGTCGTCGGGCGCCGCGGCCAGCCGGCCGGTGACGCGCACCAGCCGCCGGGCCCGCAGGCCTTCGGGCGCCCAGGGTTTGCCGTCGTCGAGCGCCGCGGCCAGCGGCTCGGCGGCGGCGGCGAACTCCGCCCGGCGGGTTTCGAGCCCGAGCGCGAGGACCTGGAGGAGTTCCGTCTCGGCGCTCGTCCGCGACGGCTGGCGGGCGAGAGCCTGGCGCCAGGCCCCGGCGCGCGCCCGCTGGGCGCCGGGCGGCAGGGCGCGGAGGGCTTCCAGCGAGAATGCGGCCGCCGGCGACGCCGCGGGGTTGATCCGCAGCCCGTCGAGCAGGCGGGACTCCGCGCCCGTTGCCGGCGGGTGCGTGGCGAGCAGGGTTCCCAGCGCGAGCAGGAGCCGGGAGGCGCCGCTCGCGCCGGGGTGGCGGGCGGCGGACGGGCCGCCGGAGTTCACTTCAGCTCGCGGAGCTTGAGCGATCGGTAGGCGACGACGTCGCCGTGGTCCTGCAGGGCGATGTGCCCGCGCGTGAACGTGGCGAATTTCGTCCAGGTCTTGAACTTGCTCCCCGCGATGAGCGCCTTGCCCTCCGGACTCGCGAGGTCGGCGGCGATCACCTTCGTGCCGTTGAGCCAGTGTTCGACCTTCCAGCCGCGGACGACGATGCGCCCGGTGTTCCACTCGCCGACCGGTTTCGGCAGGTGGCGGGGCGTCGCCGGGCCGAGGTCATAGAGCGAACCGGCGAGGTGGTTGGGGATCGCGCTGTCCTTCGCCTTCTCGTTGTCGAGGATCTGGTACTCCGGGCCGGTGCGCGCCACGGCGGCTTCGCCGAGGCCGACGCGGTAAATGACGCCACTGTTGCCGCCGGGGCTGATCTTCCACTCGAACGTCAGCTCGAAGTCGCCGTACTGCGCCGCGGTGATCGCGTCGCCGGTCTTGCCGGCGGTGAGCGTGAGGGCGCCGTCGACCACCTTCCAGCCGGGCCCGAGGGCCTCGGTCTTGTACCCGCGCCAGCCGTCGAGGGACCGGCCGTCGAAAAGCAGCTTCCAGCCCGCGGCCTTTTCCTCCGCGGTGAGAGTATTGGGCGCCGCGGCCGCGAACGGCAGGGCGGAGACGAAGCACGCGAGGGCAAGCCAGGGGGCACGGAGTTGCATCCCCCGACCGCCTAGCCCGGCCCTTCCGGCGAGGCAAGCGCGGGAGCGGAGGCGGGGCCGCCGGTCGGGCTTGTTTGCCGCGGGATTTCGACCATGTAACGCGGCCATGGCCCGCCGTTCCCGTCGTCCTCCCGTCCCGCTGCCCCGCGGTGCCGCGAAGTTCCTGCTGCTCGCCAACGTGATCGTGGCTGCGGTCCTGGGCGGCTGGTATCTGGTCCAGCCGGCCCCGCGGCAGGCGGAGGTGCGGCGGCTGGTGGAAAACGCGTTCGCCCGCGACAAGCAGGTGTCGCCCTTCGACGTCGCCTGGGACGTCTGGCAGCTTTACTACGCCGGCGGCGCGGTCGGCCGCGTAGCGCCTGGCGACCGCTCGCTGGTGTACGGCGGCGAGCCGCGGCCGCTGCAGCCGGGACCGGCGTCGCCGTCGTTCCGCGTGCTCGTCAACCGCGGCTATGTCGTCGGGTACAGCGAGGCGCTGGCCAGCCCCGTGTGGGCGGCGTACCGCGTGCCGGACCTGCCGGCGCTGCCCCGGCCCGCGCCGCGGCCGGACAAGTTCGAGGTCGACCGGCGGACGGTCGCGCGGATCGCAGGCGACGTGTATTCGGGGAGCGGCTACGACCGTGGCCACCTCGCGCCCAACTACGCCATTGCCACCCGGCATGGGGCGCAGGCGCAGCGCGAGACCTTCCTCATGTCCAACATCGCGCCGCAGCGTCCGGGACTGAACGGCGGGCTGTGGCGCGACCTCGAGATGAAGATCGCGACCAGTTATCCCGCGCGCTACGGCGAGGTGTGGGTGCTGACCGGACCGGTGTTCGGCGCGCGGCCCGAGCGGCTGCGCGGCACGGTGGCAGTGCCGGAGGCCTTTTTCCTCATCGTGATCGACGAGCAGGACGGGCGCCTGCGCACCCTCGCGCTGCTGGTGCCGCAGGAGGCACCGTCGAACGTCTCCCCGGATCGCTACCTGACGACGATCGCCGAGATCCAGCGGCGAACCGGGCTGGATTTCCTGGCCGAGCTCGAGGACGAGTCCGAGCGGCAGGTCGAGCAGGTGCGCGCCTCCCGGGTCTGGTAAGGCGGCGTCGCCCCGGGGCGCGTTTTGCACTGGCTGCGCCGCCGCGGCTGCGCATGGTGGGCGCGTTCCCCTTCCGCCCCGACTCCAACCCCGAGCGCATCATGTTCACGACGATCCGTCTTTCCGTCCTTCTCCTGCTGGCCGCGCTGGCCTCCGCCGCCCATGCCGCCGGCGCGCCAAAGACGCTGCGGGTCCTGCTCATCACCGGCGGTTGCTGCCACGACTACGAAAAGCAGAAGGACATCCTGAAGACGGGCCTCGAGCAGCGGGCCAACGTGATGGTCGAGCACCTGCACACGCCGGACAAGACGGTGAAGCCGCCGCTGGCGTGCCTCACCAACCCGGACTACGCGAAGGGCTACGACCTGGTGATCCACGACGAGTGTGCCGCCGGCATCGACGACCCCGCGCTCGTGCAGAACGTGCTCGCGCCGCATCGGGCCGGCGTGCCGGCGGTCGTGCTGCATTGCGCGATGCACAGCTACCGCGTGGTGCCGGACTTCGCGCGGCCGCAGGCGCCCGGTTCGCCGGGGGCGCTCTGGTTCGACTTTCTCGGCCTGCAATCGAGCCGGCACGGACCGAAGGAGCCGGTGGTGATCCGGTTTACGGATACGTCGCATCCCATCACCCGGGGACTCCAGGGGTGGACCACGGGTCCGGAGGAGCTCTACAACAACGTGCAGGCGCCGACCGTGTATCCGAAGCACCGTTCGCTTGCGACCGGACATCAGACCGTGACGACCAAGGCCGGGAAGAAGTCCGACGAGCAGGCGGTGGTCGTGTGGACGCACGAGTACGGCCCGAAAAACGCGCGCGTGTTCGGCACGACCCTCGGCCACTTCAACGAGGCCGTCTCGGATCCGCGGTTCCTCGACCTCGTCGGCCGCGGCCTGCTCTGGGCCGCCGGCAGGCTCGGGCCGGACGGCAGGCCCGTGGCGGGCTACGGACCGGCGAAGCCCTGAGCCAGGACTCGTGGGATGGAGCCGCCTGTCCCCAGGCGGCTGAAGTTCGACGGCTCTTCCCGCAGCGGCCGGCGCGGGTCAGATCCCCAGCTCCTTCTCCGTGGGAAGCGTGAAAGGCGGGCGGTAGGTGCGCGTCAGGAGCGCGTTCGCGGCCGGGTTGGCTGCGAACCTTTCCTGTCCGGGCTCGATCCGCAGCTGCGGCCCCAGGGTGAGTGGCGTGGTCTCCACGTCGACCTGGTTGTCCGCGAGGTGCCGGCGCGTGCGGGCGAACGTCTCCCGGACATCGTCGTGCACCTCGAGCTGGTCGAGCTGCCGCTCGATCTCGCGCGGCGCGGCGGGCCGGCCGAGCCGCCAGGAGATATTGGCGGCGTGGATGAGGGCGGTCGACTGGTGGCCTTCGAGAATGTCGGCGTTCAGGTCCGAGACTTTCCGGGAGCGCAACGCCTGGAGGAAATTGGCGAAGTGATTCTCGTTCCTGCCGTCGAACGCGCGCACCAGCTTGCCTTTCGGATCGAACAGCGACGTGTCGGCGATGATGCCCTCCGTCCCGTAGAAGAACCAACCGTTTTTCACCTCCGGGTGAAACGGTTCGCTTTTCAGGCCCCGGGTCTCGGTGACGATCGTCTTGCCGCCGAAGTCGAGGATCGCGACCTGCGTGTTCGGCGTTTCGCCCGCGTCGGCATAGCCCACGCGACCGCCGTAGCTGAGGACGGACCTTCCCAGGCCCGAGACCCCCAGGCCCCAGCGGCAGATGTCGAGGCCGTGGATGTTGTTGTTGCCGATCTCGCCGTCGCCGGTGTCCCACACCCAGTGCCAGTCGTAATGGAAGTTCGGCCGGTTGATCGGCCCCATGGAGGCGGGCCCGGCCCACTGGTTGTAATCCACGCTCGCCGGAATCGTTCCCGTCGTCGGCCCGCCGATCGATTTGCGCGAGCCATACATGATGCTTCGCGCCAGCCTCACGTCGCCGAGCCTGCCCTCCCGCATGTACTGCACGGCGGCGGCGAGCGGACCGCGGGAGCGGTTCTGCGTCCCGCCCTGGCAGATCCGGCCGTAGCGGCGCGCGGCCTGCACCATGCGCCGGCCTTCGACGATCGTGTGGCTGACGGGTTTCTCGACGTAGACGTCCTTGCCCGCCTGCATGGCCCAGATGGCGCTGAGGGCGTGCCAGTGATTGGGCGAGGCGATGAACACGGCGGCGACGGCAGCGTCGTCGAGCACCGTCCGCACCTCCTGCACCGCCTTTGGCGCGCGACCGCTCCTCGCGCCGATCGTCGCGGCGAGTTCCGCGGCGCGGTCGCGATCCGGGTCGCACACCCAGGCGATCTCGCAGTCGGGCAGGGCGCCGAGCGCGCTCGCGTGCTGCTTGCCGCGGATGCCGCAGCCGAGGATCGCCACGGTGATGCGTTCATTGGCGCTGACCGGCTTCGGCGCGGCGGCCGCGGACAGCCGGATCGGCCGCGACGCTGCGGCGGCCGCGGCGATCGTGAGCATGGACTGCTCGAGAAAATGGCGACGGGTGAGGTGCGACATGAGTGCGGGAGAGCGGGGGGCGGGGTGGGGCGGCGGATCGGAAGCGCGCCGTCAGCGCGGAGCGGAAGAGGCCGACCGCGGGGACGCGATCCGCCGGCTGCGCGCCAGTGAGGAGCAGAGGGTGCGGAAAGAAAACCGGAAAACCGCCCAGCACGTTTCCGGCCGGTTCGTCGGTTGGGGTGCGATCGCGCGTGGTCCTTCCGTGCGCCGGCGGGCGCGATTGACGGCGATGATCCCGCCGCCTTGGCTCCCCGCGGCCGCCGGACGCGACGCTGCGTTTTCCTTCGTCCCGAACGGCCATCCTCTTCTCATGAGCACGACCAACCGCAGGGAATTCCTCAAACAGGGCATGATCGGCACGGCCGGGGTTTCGATCGGCGCGATGGGCTTCAGCGCGAAGTCCTACGCCGCGATCAAGGGCGCCAACGAGCGCATCAATGTCGCGGTGATTGGTATCCGGAATCAGGGCACGGTGCACCTCCAGAGCTGGTCGGCCCTGAAGGAGAGCCACAATGTGCAGGTCACGACCGTGTGCGACGTCGACGAACGGCTCTTCGAGCCCGGCGTGAAGCTGGTCGAACAGAAGACGGGCGTGAAACCCGCGACCGCCGTCGACATGACCGAGGTGTTCGCCGACCGGTCCATCGATGCCGTGTCGATCGTGACGCCCAATCACTGGCACGCGCTCGCCGCCATCCGCGCCTGCCAGGCGGGGAAGCACGTCTACGTGGAGAAGCCCGCCTCGCACAACATCTGGGAAGGCCGGAAGATGATCGAGGCGGCGCGGAAGTACGGGGTGTTCATGCAGGTGGGCCTCAACAACCGCTCGGCGCGCAGTGTACGCGACGCGATGGAATTCCTGCACGGCGGCGGCATCGGCGAGGTCTACCTGGCGCGTGCGCTCTGCTTCAAGGCGCGCGATTCCTACGGCCTGGCGAAGGATGGCCCGCCGCCCGCGCAGTTTCATTACGACCGCTGGCTCGGCCCCGCGCCGCTCCGGCCGTACAATGAAAAGCGCAGCCATTACAACTGGCACTGGTACTGGGACACCGGCAACGGCGACACCGGCAACACCGGACCGCACCACCTCGATCTCGCGCGTTGGGGCATGGGCAAGAACGAACACCCGGTGTCCGTCTATTCGGCGGGCGGCATCTACGGCTTCCGGCAGGAGGAGAGCACCCCGGAGAACCGCACGAAGGGCACGAGGGTCTACGGCGGCGTCGAGACCTACGGCCACGACAAGACCGCGCAGGAGACGCCGAACACGCAGACCGCGACCTACAAGTATGCCGACGGCACGATGCTCGAGATGGAGACCCGCGGACGTTACACGAACCACGAGGGCAGCGCGGGCCAGGAGGTGAGCAATCTGTTCTACGGCAGCGAAGGGTGGCTCGAACTCGGCGGAAACACCTGGAAGGCGTTCAAGCGGCGGGGCCGGCAGCCGGTGGCGGGTTCGAAGGACGGCGAGCGCTCCGGCAACCACTGGGCGAACTTCCTCGAGGCGCTGCGCGCGGGCAAGCCGGAGCAGTTGCACTGCGACATCCACGAGGGGCACCTCTCGACGAGCCTCTGCCACCTGGCGAACATCTCCTACCGCGTCGGTCGCTCGCTGAAATTCATGAACGAGTACGAGAAGTTCGCCGGCGATCCCGAGGCCGACGCCTTCCTGTCGCGCGTGTACCGGCTGCCCTACGTGGTGCCGGCGACGGTGTAGCCGGCTCGGCGGGACGCATGCCGTTGAGGTGGAGCCGCCTGTCCCCAGGCGGCTCACGTGCGACGGACCGGTCCGC
>ERZ761602.1897-NODE-1897-length-35483-cov-10.448233_pt1 | contig 35483 bp, 31 predicted proteins | sample MGYA00512165_ERZ761602 | MGnify/ENA primary metagenome ERZ761602 (study PRJEB28899, sample SAMN02445085) | bioreactor sludge metagenome | biome: EBPR sludge; isolation source: Thorneside wastewater treatment plant | place: Australia: Brisbane, Thorneside...
GCCAGCATTACCGAGACGATGCGTGGTCGCTCGCCGATCAGCGCCTGGTAGTCGGCAGCGTCAACCCGCCCGGCGGCGTCCACCGCCAGCTTGTGCAAGGCCCAGCCGCGCTTGCGCAGCTGTTCGGCTGGCCTGATCACGCACGGATGCTCGATCGCACTAACCGCCAGCAGGCCAGGCTTCAGACAGGCCGCCGCCCCCTTGATCAGCAGGTTGTTGGCTTCCGAACCACCACTGGTAAACACCACCTCGCTGGCATGCGCACCGACGGCCGCCGCGACCTTGCTGCGTGCCTCATCGATTGCTCGCCGCGCCGCCCGGCCGTACTCATGACGACTCGAAGCATTGCCGCAAAGCCCCGTAAGGAAAGGCAACATCGCTTCAACCACCGCCGGATCGGCAGCGGTCGTTGCGTTGTGGTCGAGATAGACGGGAGCGAACATGGCGCTGCGCGGCCTCTTCCAGTCCTAGCGGCCGCCGATGGCGACGACTTTGGCGCGCTGCCGCACGCCCTTGCGCCGCTCATCCGCCTTGCGCCGTTCCTGATGCATGACGGCCACCTCGCCGCCATCCTTGCCGCCCTGTTGCGCGACGAGATCCGCCAGCGTCACCGAACTCAGATAGTCGAACATCTTGACGTTCAGCGTTGCCCACAGGTCATGGGTCATGCAGCGCTCTTCGTCGTGGCAGTTCTCGCGACCACCGCACTGCGTGGCATCCAGCGGCTCGTCGACGGCGCGAATGATGTCTGCAACGGTCATCGCGCTGGTCGGCCGCGCGAGACAATAACCGCCACCTGGACCGCGCACGCTGCCTACCAGCTGATGACGACGCAACTTGCCGAACAGCTGCTCCAGATACGACAGCGAAATCTTCTGACGCTCGCTGATGCCAGCCAGGGAAACCGGGCCGTCGCTACCGCGCAGAGCCAGATCGATCATCGCCGTCACTGCGAAACGTCCTTTGGTTGTCAGTCTCATGCTTCCTCCTCCATTGCTACAAAAAACAATAATAATAATTGTTGATCAAATCACTACACTATGCACTATAGTGAGCGACCAGCTATTAGTCAACTATTTTACTCAGGTATTGTGGATCGAACCGATCCGCCGTCGCCAGGTCGCCATTGACGTGTACCCCTGCGTCTTCAAGCTTCTTGAGCAGCAGTTCGAAGCGCCGATCGGCCTCCGCCGCATGATCGAGCAGGCCATGAATCGCCTTGGCCAGCGGATCATCCTGATTGGCCGCCAGCGCGTAGGCCGAGAAGCCCAGTTGCCCGGCCATCTGCTCGCGCTTCTGGTCCTGCTCGTTGTCGATGATTCGCGCCGGGTTGCCGACCGCTGTCGCGCCACTCGGAACACTCTTGACGACCACCGCATTGGAGCCGACCTTGGCCGACGCACCGACGGTAATCGGGCCGAGTACCTGCGCCCCGGCGCCGATCACCACACCGTTCTCCAGGGTCGGATGCCGCTTGCCCTTGTTCCACGAGGTGCCGCCCAGGGTGACGCCATGATAGAGGGTGACATCGTCGCCGATCACCGCCGTTTCGCCGATCACCACGCCCATCCCGTGATCGATGAACAGGCGCCGACCGATACTCGCTCCGGGATGGATTTCGATACCGGTGAAGAAGCGTCCGAGATGCGAAACCAGGCGGCCCAGCCAATGCAGCCCGCGCATCCACAGCCAATGCGCGAGACGATGCATGGTGACAGCGTGCACGCCGGGATAGCAGGTGAGCACCTCCCAGAAAGTGCGCGCGGCAGGATCACGGGTGAAAACGGACTGGATGTCTTCGCGAAGACGACTGAACATGAAAAGAAAGCCCTAGAACGATGGCAGCGATTATAACAAATACCGCACTATTTTAGTACACTATTTCCGACAACAGTTCCCACTTGCCTGTCCGGCGCATCGCCCGCAGCGCCGCCCGCTGCTTCCCTTTCTCCGGCCGTCCGTTCGACCGCATCGAGCAGTCCACGCAGGATGTTGATCTCATCGCGCTCGAGCTCGGCGCGCCCGAACAGTCGGCGCAGCTTGGGCAGCAGCCGCCGCGGTCGCTGCGGGTCGAGGAAACCGCTGCTGACCATCACCCGCTCAAGGTGCTGATAGAAGCGTTCGATGTCCTCGTGTGGTGCCGGCGGCGAGTCGAAGGGCACGGCCCGCGTAATGACCGGTGGACGACCGTCGAAGGCTGCCAGACGCAGCTCGTAGCACAGCAGCTGCACTGCCGAAGCCAGGTTCAGCGAGCTGTAGTCGGGATTCGCGGGAATGAATACCGTCCGCTGGCAACGTTGCACCTCGGCGTTCGACAGGCCAGCCGTCTCGTTACCGAAGAGCAGTGCCACCTCGCCCTCACCGGCCCAGCCGAGAATGTCGCTCGCCGCCTCGCGCGCCGGCAGCGCCGGCGGCCCAAGGTTGCGGTGCCGTGCCGACAGCGCGTACACCTGCACCGTCCCGGCCAGCGCCTCGTCGAGGCTGCTGCAGATCTGCGCCTGTTCGAGAATATCGTCGGCGTCGGCAGCACGCGCCACCGCCTGCGGGTCGGGAAAGTGCTTCGGATTGACCAGCGACAGCCGCGCCAGGCCCATGGTTTTCATCGCCCGTGCGGCCGCACCGATGTTGCCGGGGTGACTGGTGTGCGAAAGGACGACGCGGATGCGGGCGAGCGCTGAGCCGGAAGAATACGACCCTGTGGGCCTGTTCATATTAGAATCGGGGTCCTCTACACCAATCGGGCAGCATCAGCCACCCGTCGCCTCTGCAAAATCATGCATCCAGCTCTGAACATCATCATCAAGGCGGCGCGTCGCGCCAGCCAGATCATCAACCGTGCGGCACTCGATCTCGAGCACCTGCAGATCACCACCAAGCGCCAGAGCGACTTCGTCACCGAAGTCGACAAGGCGGCGGAAGCGGCGATCATCGATATCCTGCGTGAGGCCTATCCGGAGTACGGCATTTTAGCAGAAGAGTCCGGCCTGACCGCCGGCCAGGGCGGCGGCAGCGAGTATCAGTGGATCATCGACCCACTCGACGGCACGACCAATTTCATCCACGGATTTCCCCAGTACGCAATCTCGATTGCCCTCGCCTACCGCGGCCAGGTCACCCAATCGGTGGTCTATGACCCGCTGCGCAACGAGATGTTCACCGCCAGCAAGGGCGGCGGCGCCTTCCTGAACGACCGCCGCATCCGCGTCAGCAAGTGCCTGAAACTGGAAACCGCCTTGATCGGTACCGGCTTCCCCTATCGCATGTACGACCACATCGACGCCTACCTGCGCATCTTCAAGGAGCTGGCACAAAAGACCGCCGGCATGCGGCGCCCGGGTGCCGCCGCGCTCGATCTGGCCTACGTCGCCTGCGGACGCTTCGACGGCTTCTGGGAGTTCGGCCTGTCACCCTGGGACATGGCCGGCGGCACGCTGCTGATCTCCGAAGCCGGCGGCCTGGTCAGCGACCTCGCCGGCAACGAAAGCTACCTGCAGTCCGGCAACCTCGTCGCCGGCACGCCGAAAGTCTTCGCGCAACTGCTGCAGGTGATCGACAGCCATCGTACGCCGGGGCTGCAGGCCTGAAGCCGCAGCGCGACCTTGAAAAGCCATGCTCAGGAGCTGAGGAATCGGGCAAGCGCTCGCAGCAAGTTCCCGAGCAGAAGTTCATCGCGGGCCTTCTTGGATGTAGCTTGCTCACGAGTTGACGCAGTCGCATCGTTTCATAAGGCGAGTGATAGGGTTCCATCTCCAACAAGGTTCTTTTAATCAGCAGATGGAGACGCTGATCGCGTATCGGAAGGCTGTAATCCACTAATACATCACCGGCCAACGGCGTATTTCGGAGGCGGACGTGCGCGCAGTCAACAGTCAAACTGCTGGAGTCCCGGTGGAAGCGCGCCCGGAACCGACCCATGCCTGAAGTCGACACCATCACCGTCAAGGGCTTCAAGAGCATCGCCGCGATCGAGAAGCTCAAGCTCGGGGCGATCAACGTTGTCATCGGGCCGAACGGATCGGGCAAGTCGAATTTCATCGGTGTCTTTGCCTTCCTGCACGCCATCCGCGAAGGGCTTCTGCAGGACTATGTGATCAAGGCAGGTGGCGCCGACAAGGTCCTGCATTTCGGTTCCAAGATAACTGGGAAGCTGGAAATCCGCGCATCCTTCCAGGACGGCGTCAATGAATACGTCATCGCTCTGGAACCGACAGCGGCAGACCAGCTTCACCCGGCATCGGAAACCGTCTCCTTCTGGGACAAGCGGCATCCCGCAACCTATGCAGAAGATCTCGCCGCGCGCGGGATGGAAGCCGGCATCAGCGATGCGCAACGATCGGGCACGGGCGCGTACGTACGCCAGCACCTGAATCGCTGGCGGCTCTACCACTTCCACGACACCAGTTCGACTTCGCCGATAAAGAAGACGGCGGACCTCAACGACAACCGCTACCTGCGCCCTGACGGCTCGAACCTAGCCGCCTTCCTCTATGTCCTGCGCCTGAAGCACGACACCGCGTACAGCCTGATCCGCCGCACGATTCAGCGCGTTGCGCCGTTCTTCGATGACTTCGTGCTCGAACCGCAGCAGCTCAATCCGGACAAGATCCGCCTGGAGTGGCGGCACAAGGGCTCCGACGCCTACTTTGACGCTTCGTCGCTCTCCGACGGGACGCTGCGCTTCATCGCGCTGGCGACGCTGTTCCTGCAACCCGACAGCATTCGCCCGTCGTTGATCCTGGTCGACGAACCGGAGCTTGGCCTGCATCCCTACGCGATCACCCTGCTGGCCTCGCTGGTGAAACAGGCCGCCGTCACGACGCAGGTCATTCTGTCGACGCAATCGCCCCTGCTGCTCGATCACTTCCAGCCCGAGGACGTTCTGGTCGCCGACCGCGTTGGCGGCGGAACGCGATTCACGCGCCTGGAATCGGCCCGGCTGGCAAGCTGGCTGGAGGACTACAGCCTCGGCCAGCTCTGGGAAAAGAACGAACTCGGTGGCCGCCCGAGCGGGGAGTGAGCGAATGACCCGGCTGCTCATTCACGTCGAAGGCGAAACGGAGGAAAGCTTCGTCAATGAGGTTCTTGCTCCTCACCTCTACACGTACGGCTATGGGAAAGTCAGCGCTCGCCTGCTTGGCAACGCGCGGCAACGCGACCGGCGCGGCGGAATCCGTGGCTGGAGTGGGGTTCGCAAGGACATTCTCAACCACCTCAAGGAGGATTCCGGCTGCCTGGCGACGACGATGGTCGACTACTACCGGCTACCGCAAACAGGCGAGAAGGCATGGACGGGGCGATCCGAGGCGGCCAGGCTGCCGTTCGCCCGCAAGGCGGGCACGGTACAGCACCCCTTGATGGCCGACATCGGGACACAGTCGGGCTTCGCTTCCATTGCGGCGCGCTTCGTGCCCTACGTGACGATGCACGAGTTCGAGGGGCTTCTGTCCCGCGACTGCACCCGCTTCGCCGCGGGTATCCGGCGCCACGACCTGGCGCCGCGCTTGCAGGCAATCCGCGAGCAGTGTCCGCATTTCCGCCAATGGCTCGAACGCCTCGAGTCCCGCCCCGGCTGAATGCCGCCATGGCACGCGCGAGAACGCCGGAACTGAGTTTCCAGCAACCCATCGCCGATTTCCTGGTGCGCGTGCACGGCTACGGCGTACTGGAACAGGCGGAAATCAGCGACAGCGAGCACTGCATCGCCGAAGGCCAGCCCTGGGCCTTCCTGCAGGCGACGCAGGCCGGGCAGCTCCCGACACTGGCCAACGATTGCTCCGGCGATGCGCGCGAAGAAGTCTTCCGCGATCTGCCGAGAGCGCGGCGGCGGGAAAAAGGGGGTACCACCGCCACTGAGGAAAGTCTCGGTCGGGGAGATGATCGACGAAATACTCGGCCGCTGCAGCTTCGGCACGAGGATCTCACCCATTACCCGGGCGTCGGTGACGCCAAGGCCGCGCTGATCCTAGCTGCCGTCGAGTTTGCGCGCCGCCGCATCAAACCCGAGGGCTCGCGGATCACAACGTCCGCCGACATCCTCCCGCATGTACGACATTACGCCGACCGCAAGCAGGAGCATTTCCTCTGTGCCAGCATCAACGGGGCCAACGAGATTCTCAACATCCGGGTCATCTCGATCGGCCTGATCGATCGAACGCCGGTTCATCCGCGCGAGGTCTTCGCGGACGCCCTGGTAGACCGCGCCGCAGCGATCATCGTCGCGCACAACCATCCCACCGGCGGACTCGATCCCTCGCCAGCCGATATTGAGGTGACCAAGCAGCTCAAGGCCGCCGGCAGCATCATCGGCGTGCCCTTGCTCGATCACATCATCTTCAACCGAAGCGGCTACTTCAGTTTTCTGGAGGCCGGGCGGCTGTAACTGGCTCGACTCCTGCAAATGGCAAAAAGGGCAGCGAGGCACGCTCGTACCCCGCTGCCCTGTTCAGTCGACCCGCTGCTCGAGCCTCCTCAGCCTGTTATCACCGATAGCGCGTCGTGATACTCGTACTTGAGGTCGTCGGCGACTTCACGGCAGGTGACCTTGCCGAAAGCGACGTTGAGACCATTGCGCAGGTGCTCGTTATCCTGCAGCGCCTGCCGCCAGCCCTTGTCGGCGATCTGCAACGCAAACGGCAGGGTCGCGTTGTTGAGCGCGTAGGTGGAGGTGTTCGGAACGCCACCCGGGATGTTGGCAACGCAGTAGTGCACCACATCGCCGACGACGTAGGTCGGATCGGCGTGCGTCGTCGCTTTGGCGGTCTCGCAGCAGCCCCCCTGGTCGATGGCCACGTCGACGATCACCGATCCGGGCCGCATCTCATTGACCAAATCGCGAGTGATCAGCTTCGGTGCCGCGGCACCCGGGATGAGCACGCCACCGATCACGAGATCGGCGTTCAGCACGTGCTGCTCGACGTTGTCGCGGTTCGAAAAGACGGTGATCACACGCGCACCGAGCTGCCGATCGAGGCGCCGCAGGACATCGAGGCTACGGTCGATGACCACCACCTGTGCGCCAGTGCCGACGGCAATCTGTGCGGCGTTCGAGCCGACGACACCGGCGCCGAGGATGACGATCTTCGCCGATGGCACGCCGGCAACACCGCCGAGCAGGATGCCCATCCCGCCGTGCGCCTTTTCGAGGCAGTAGGCGCCGGCCTGGATCGACAGGCGGCCGGCGACTTCCGACATCGGCGCCAGCAAGGGCAGGCCGCCGCCCGGCTGGGTGACTGTTTCGTAGGCAATGCAGACGGCGCCACTGCTGACCAGATCGGCGCACTGCGCGGGATCGGGCGCGAGATGCAGGTAAGTGTAGAGGATCTGCCCTTCGCGCAGCATGCCGCGCTCGCCGGCCTGCGGCTCCTTGACCTTGATGATCATTTCGGCCTTGGCAAAGATCTCCGCGGCCGTCGCGGCAATCGTCGCTCCGGCCTTCTCGTAGACCGCGTCAGCGGCGCCGATGCCCGCCCCAGCGCCGGTTTCAACGCTCACCGCATGACCGTGCGCGACCATCTCGCGAACCGATGACGGGGTCAGGCCGACACGGTATTCGTGGTTTTTTATCTCCTTGGGTACGCCAATGTGCATCGCTGTCTCCTTATTGTGCTTTCGGGGCCGATTATCTTAGGTCATTTCGGCAGGGCGAACCGGTTTTTTGCATGTCATGCTCCTCGGTCGTCCGACAGCGCCCCCGGGAAGCGTGCGGGCGGATGCTTAGTACTCGGAAACAATCCCGCAGCACGACACCCGGAGCACGCCAAGGCATCTAAGCGCCTATCGCCGCTGCGCGCTTGCGTATAAACTGCCAGTCGCCGAACCCGGCGACCTGCCCTCCCCCGATAGCCGAAGCCGATGAACAGCAAGGATCGCGACTGCAAGGAACACACGTCGCCGGACGCCAACGGCCCGGCGCTCTCCGCCGCTGCCGAGACGATGGCCACGGAGCTAGCCAGCTTTCGCCGTGACATGCTGCGCTTTGCGGTCCTGCAGTTGCGTGATCCGGCGAGCGCCGAGGATGCCGTGCAGGAAACCATGCTTGCCGCGCTGCAGGGCGCTGCGCGCTTTGCCGAGCGCGCCAAGCTGAAGACCTGGGTGTTCTCGATCTTGCGCAACAAGATCGTCGACATCATCCGGCGGCGGGTTCGCGAGCCGATCCACGAAGCCGTCGAGCAGGAAATCGACGACGCCGATTTCGACCCGCTGTTCAAGAGCAATGGCCACTGGCAGCGTGATGCACGGCCTTCGGACTGGGGAAATCCGGAAAAGACTCTCGAAAACAGCAGTTTCTGGGCAGTCTTCGATGCCTGCCTGCAACGCCTGCCGCCGGCCACCGCGCGCGTCTTCATGATGCGCGAAATACTCGGCCTGGAGACCAGCGAAATCTGCCAGGAACTGTCGATGAGCACCAGCAACTGCTGGGTGGTGCTGCATCGCGCACGCATGGGACTACGGCTATGCCTCGAACAAAAGTGGTTCGGCAGCGGCGCACGAGACGGTCAATGAACGACCTGGAACGGACCAACAAGCGACCAACAAGCGCCCACTAGCCAAACCGGCGAATGCGCGCAGCGCCGCGGCAGGCAGCGATCGGCGCTTCAGCTACCGACCACACCCCCATCGGCGCGCCGGACCACCAGCGTCGCCGAACGCGGCCGGCCGCCGGTCACACCGGGGAACTGGTTGGCCGGCCATCCGGACCCGGCCAGCGGCGCCGACGGCGACGAACGCCCACCAGCGGCTTCACCGGGATGCTGGACGTTGATGAACAGACTGCGCGAATCGGGCGTGGCGCTGATCCCGGTAATCTCGCAGGCTTTCGGTCCGGTCAGGAAGCGGCGAATCTCGCCGCTGGCAATGTCGGCGACGAGCATTTGGTTGTTGCCCAGCCGCTGGTAGTCACCACGGTTGAGGACGCTGCCGGAAGCGTCGGTCTGGATCCACAGCCGACCGTCGCGGTCAAACCACAGGCCGTCCGGGCTGGCGAAAGCATCGCCCTTGATGTTGCCGCGCCTGGCCGCGTCGGCATTCTCGGGGTCGCCACAGAGCACGAAAACATCCCAGTCAAAGACACCGGCCGCCGCATCCGCCTGCTCCTCGCGCCAGCGAATGATGTGTCCGAAAGCATTCTCCGCGCGCGGATTGGCGGCGTCGGCGACCAGGCGCTTGCGGTTGTTGGTCAGCGTGCAATAGACCTCGCCATTCTGCGGATCGACGGCCAGCCACTCCGGGCGGTCCATCTTCGTTGCGCCAACGAGATCGGCGGCCTGGCGGGTGCGGATCAGGATGTCGGCCTGATCGGCAAAGCCATTGCCTGGGTCGAGCCCATTCTGCCCGTACTGCAAGGCGATCCAGCGACCTTTGCCATCGCCGTCGAAGCGCGCCACGTACAGCGTCCCGTCGTCGAGCAGGCGGCCGCCAGCAGCCGCTTCGCTGGCCTTGAATCGATCGCTCGACACGAACTTGTAAAGGTACTCGAAAGCTTCATCGTCGCTCATGTACACCACCACCCGGCCGTCGCTGGCCAGCGTTACGGTGGCACATTCGTGCTTGAAGCGACCCAGGGCGGTGCGCTTGACCGGGGCCTGCGCAGGCTGCCAGGGGTCGATTTCGACGACCCAGCCGAAACGATTGGCTTCGTTGGCTTCCGTGGCGACATCGAAACGACTGTCGTGCTCGTGCCAGCGAAAGCCGGCGCCGTTGGCGCGGATGCCATAACGCTTCTGATCGGCCGTCGGCTCGACAAGACCGTTGAAATAGCTGTTGAAGTTCTCTTCACAGGTGAGGTAGGTGCCCCACGGCGTGTGCCCCATCGCGCAATTGGCCAGCGTCCCGAAGACGACGTTGCCACGCCGGTCGTCGCGGGTGCGCATATCTGGCGTGCCGGCCGCCGGACCGGCGATGCGTATCGGCGTACGCGCAGTTATCCGACGGGCGTACGGCGACGGTCGCAAGAGCTGCCAGCGCAGGACGCCGCCACTCTCCCGAAGCTCCACCTCGATCACCGAAACGCCATGCGCGTTCTGCGACTTGCGCGTCTTGTCGTGACTCCAGTCGACCATCCCGTCGGGATGCAGAAGGCCATCGTCGGTGTATTCGTGATTGATGCACAGCAGGCCGTGGGTCGACGACGGCTTGCCGTCTACCAGCCAGGGAAAGAAGTGCATGCCGTCATGATGCATCCCGGCCTGCTCGGCCTGCTCGCCGGCGCTGTTGCCCGCATCGGCGCGGAACGCCGGTCCGTCCGCGATCGGGTCACCCCAGGCGTAGAGCAGCTGCACGATGTAGCCATCGGGAACGCGCACGACATCGTCGCTCGAGATGCTGATCGGCGCAAAACCGATTCCCGCCCGGCCCGTCGGCCCAGCCAGCGCCGGAAGACCGAAGAAGGACAGTGCGGCACTACCCAGACCGGCCTGCAGCAAGCGCCGGCGCGTAGTGGCGGTGGCCGAAAGCGCCGTGAGAAGCTGCGCGAAGTGCGGGTTCGCGCCGTCGTTGCTGAGCAGGTCCTTGTCGTCCATCGCTTGCGTCCATCCGAATCTGACGAAAAAAGGATTATCGCTCAGTGAGCCGCCGCGCCACCATCGCCTGTTGAAACCTGCGCCTCCCGGATCGGCGCAAACCTTTCGCTGGCAGCTCGTCTTACGCGGCGCGATGCTGCTCGTGCCGCTTCTCCTCTTCAACATGGCGCCGCAGGACGTCGTTCATGCGCGTCTGCCAACCATCGCCACTGGCTTTGAAGTAATCAAGGACTTCCGGGCTATAGCGTACGGTCACCGCCACCTTGGTCGGCAGCTTCTGCGGGCCGCGCCGGCCCGGTTGGCGAACTTTCGCCTTGCTGGAGACACCTGGCGCGATTTCTACAGGCTGATTGGCATCACCTGCGCCACCAGAACTCTTCCCACGCGCCGCCTTGGCCACCCGGGCCACCCGCTTGCGTTCTTTGGCAAATGTCGACGATGTTGCAACAACTTCCTTGTTCATTTTTTTCACCTGGGCACAGTAAATCAAAGGGGCGCGAGCTACTTCACCTTGTAAAGCCGCGCTTCCGGCGCAATGACATTGCGAATCGCGACCTTGAGGTCGATCAGGTCGACATGGCCGAGCAGCAGCAGGCCGGCGCGAAAAAGCTCTCCCTTCTTGCTGGGAACCCCGCGGCTGGCCAGGCGCTTCTTGAGCTTGATGAGTTGCCGGTATTCGCTGTGTGGAATTCGCAGGCGACAGCGAACGGTCTGTGTGGGCTTGCGCGCTTTCTTGGCTTTAGCAGGCGGTTCTGGCGCCGGCATCGAGGCAAGTCTTCTGAGTTTGAGTTCCTTGGCCGCAGCGAGAATCGCTTCGGCACTGGAAAGAGTGGCTGCTGACGACATCAAGATTCCCCCTGGCAACTTACGGAACACCCGCCGGAAGGTCGCGCAGCTTGATTCACTGATGCGTTTCGGCCGACCGACTCGGGTAATTCTTTGTAACGACGGGGGGGAGAATGCGCTGCTTTTGTGACAGATTGATGACAGTGCGCGACGCGCAGCCGCCAGCAGGGGCACAAGGCCGCAACTGCCGGCGGTAGCGGCGACCGTCAGTCGGCCAGTGCCGTGGCGAGGGTCTTCGCGTTCGCACGCATCATGCCGAGATAGCTGTCGGCTGCCGTCCCGGGAGCGGCCAAGGAATCGGAGTACAGGACGCCGCCAATGCGCGCCCCTGATTCAGCGCTGATGCGTTCGAGCAAGCGTGCGTCGCTGACGTTCTCGATGAACATTGCCGGGATCTTTTCGCGGCGGATCTGCCGGATGATCCCGCCGACGGCGGCCGCTGAAGGTTGCGCATCAGTGCTGAGCCCCACGGGCGCTAGGAAACGAATTCCATAGGCACGGGCAAAATAGCCAAAAGCGTCGTGTGAGCTGACCACCACGCGCCGTTCGACAGGAAGCTTGCTGAGGCTGCTGCGGATCTCGCTGTCAAGCACGTCGATCTCTCGCCTCAGAGCGGCGGCGTTGGCCTGATAGCTCACCTTGTTTGCCGGATCCACCTGCGCCAGTGCGGCAGCAATATTGTCGACGTAGTAGCGCGCCTGAGCCAGATCCTGCCAGGCGTGCGGGTCGACATCGGCCGGGTGATCGTGGCTGCGATGCTTGCCGGTATGTGCCGCTTCTTTCTGAAGTACATTGACGCCCTTGCTGGCAACCACGATCAGCCCGCGATAGCCGGAGGACATTATCAGGCGATCGATCCAGCCTTCGAAACCGAGGCCATTGACGACCACCAGCCGTGCGCGCGCGAGCTTCTTCACGTCGGCCGGAGTCGGCTGGTACACGTGCGCGTCCGCCAGCGGCCCGACCAGGGTATACACCTGCACATGCTCGCCACCGACCCGCTGCGTCAGGTCACCGAGAATGCTGAAACTGGCGACCACCGGCAGCAACTCGGCCGCGCTTGCCCGGCCAGGCTGAGCACCCAGGAGAATCACCAGAGCAGCGGTCAGCAGAGGAGCCGGGCGCAGAAAAACCGTTGCCAGCCAGCGCTGGAGCACGTTGAGGAAGGGTTTTCTCATCGTTTTTCCCCGCGAGGTCGACTCAGCGTTCAAAGTGCCAACCCGACCGCCAACGACTGGCCAGGGGCCCAAGCGGAGCGGCGAGCAGCGAGAGCAGATAGAGGCCGCCAAGGGTCAACACGATCGCCGGACCGGCCGGCAGGTCCGCATGATACGAGAGCAACAGGCCGATGAAGGAGCCGAGCAGTGCGACTAACACGGCGATCAACAGCAGCGGTCCGACATTGCACACCCACAGGCGCGCCGCAGCCGCCGGCAGAATCATGATCCCGACCGCCATCAAGGTCCCCAGAGCATGAAAGCCGGCAACCAGATTGAGCACCAGCAGGACCATGAAACCATAGTGCGCAAGCGGGCCGAGACGACTAATGCGCCCCAGAAAAGCAGGATCACAGCCTTCGAGGACGAACAGGCGCAAACCGAGTGCGAGCGCCAGCACCGACAGCGAAGCAAAGCCTGCGAGCAGCAGCAGAGCGGCGTCGTCAAGCGCCAGCACGCTGCCGAAAAGAACATGCAGCAGGTCGACGCTGCTGCCGCGCAGCGAGATGATCAACACGCCGGCCGACAGCGAGATCAGGTAAAAAGTCGCCAGACTGGTGTCTTCCTTGATCACCGAGTTGCGAGCAACACCGCCGGAGAGCATGGCCACCGCCAGACCGGCGACCAGGCCGCCGATGGTCATCGCCGGCAGCGATAGACCGGCAATCAGGTAGCCGATCGCGGCCCCCGGTAGAATGGCGTGCGACATGGCATCGCCGGCCAGACTCATCCGACGCAACATCAGGAAGACGCCGACCGGCGTCGCGCCGAGCGACAACGCCAGACAACCCGCCAAGGCCCGACGCATGAAAGAAAACTCGATGAACGGCGAGAGCAAGGGAATGCTGGACAGCGTTTCGTTCATCCGGCGTCCTGGTCGGCATGACAGATGGGCGCGTGTGCGTGATCGCCGCGCCCTTCGGCGATCCGCCGGGCGCGCTGCAGATTGGCGTCGCTGAGCACCGTTGCGGTATCGCCCCGGGCGACGATCTCGCGAGCCAGCAGCAGCGTTTCCGGGTACTCCTGGTGGACATGCTCGAGGTCGTGCAGGACGGAGATTACCGTCCGCCCTTCGCCATGCCAGTGTCGCACCAGCGCCGCCAGGTCGCGAACGCTGGCCGCGTCGATGGCGCCATAGGGCTCGTCGAGGAGCACCAGCGGGGCATCCTGGAGCAGGACGCGGGCAAAATGCGCACGCTGCAACTGACCGCCCGAGAGCGCACCGATCGGACGGCTCTCGAGGCCGGTCATGCCGACCAGGTCGATGGCCGCAGCAATGCGTTCGCGCCGGGCGCGGTCGAGGCCGCCAAAGGCACCGATCTCGCGCCACAGGCCCATGGCCACGAAGTCGTGAACGACCATCGGAAAGCTGCTGTCGAGCGTCGTCAGCTGGGTCAGATAAGCGATTTGCCGGCGCTGCACGCCAAGCAACTCGATGCGGCCCTGCAAGGGCCGCAGTTCGCCGGTAATGCCTTTGAGCAGCGTCGATTTACCAGCACCGTTGGGACCAACGATGGCCAGCAGGCTGCCGGCGGCAACCTCCCCCTGCAGGTGGTGGACCGCCGGATGACGATCGTAGCCAAGCGTCAGATTATCGAAGCGCAGGATCGGCTGGCCGTTCGCTGAGGTGATTGCAGGCTTGTCGGGCATCGCTGGCGCGGCGTTCAGTGCAGCGCCCAGAACACCGTCGTCCACAGCAGCAGCAGCACAGCGAATGCCCAGAGCAGGCGCGCCAAGGCACTGGCGCAGAGCACCGGATTGCGGACTTTGGCGCTTGCCGATGCGCGTGGGCTTGCAGAAAGAGACATATACGACGCGAGGTAAGGCTTTTCGGGCGCGGACTCTGAGTTCCCGCGGAGGGCGAATCTTGCCTCGTTCGCCAGCCAAACGCAACCGCCTTGAGCGAGCTCAGCGAGCGTTCGCGCCCGCCAGCACGCCGTCGCCACCCCGGACAAGCAAGCGACGATTTGCCGGCTCAACCGAAGCGACCGGTAATGTAATCCTCGGTGTGTTTGACCTTCGGTTTCACGAACAACTCTTCGGTGCGGCCGAACTCGACAAGCTCGCCGAGGTACATGAAGGCCGTGTAGTCGGAAATCCGGCCCGCCTGTTGCATGTTGTGAGTGACGATGGCGATGGAGTACTCGCTCTTGAGTTCGTTGATCAGTTCCTCCACCTTGGCCGTGGACAGCGGATCGAGCGCCGAGGTCGGTTCGTCGAGGAGCACGATCTGGGGCTTCACCGCCACCGCCCGGGCGATGCATAGGCGCTGCTGCTGGCCGCCGGAAAGGGACAGGCCGCTCTGCTGCAACTTGTCCTTGACTTCATCCCACAGGGCAGCCTTGTTAAGCGCCCATTCCACCCGTTCGTCGAGTTCGCTCTTGCTGAACTTCTCGTAAAGCCGAACACCGAAGGCGATGTTTTCATAGATGGTCATCGGAAACGGAGTCGGCTTCTGGAAAACCATGCCGATCTTCGCCCGCACCAGGTTCACGTCCTGTTTCCGGTCGAGCAGGTTCTTGCCATTGAAAACGATCTGCCCTTCGGCGCGCTGCCCCGGATAGAGATCGTACATGCGGTTGAAAGCACGCAAGAGCGTAGACTTCCCACAACCGGACGGCCCGATGAAGGCGGTCACACGGTTGCGAGCGACATCGAGACTGACGGCTTTCAGACCCTTGAAGTCGCCGTAGTAGAAATCCAGTTCGCGCACCTGCAAAATGGCTTGTTCGCTGATTTGGACCATGTGGTCGCAGGTCTCGGACATTATTCGATGCTCCGCAGTTCAGGTCTTGTGACGAAAGAGGACACGCGCACCGATATTGATCGCCAACACCAGCAAGGCGATCAGCAGGGCGCCGCCCCAGGCCAGCTCAATCCAGTTGTCGTAGGGACTCATGGCGAACTGAAAAATGACCACCGGCAGATTGCCCATTGGCTCCGACATGTCAGCGCTGAAGAACTGGTTGTTGAGCGCCGTAAACAGCAGTGGCGCCGTTTCGCCGGTGACCCGCGCGATAGCCAGCAGGACGCCGGTCACCACACCGGCCTTGACCGAGCGCAGGGTCACTTTCAGTGACACCTGCCAACGCGGCGCGCCGATCGCGAAAGCCGCCTCGCGCAGACTCGACGGCACCAGTCTAAGCATGTTCTCGGTGGTGCGCACGACGACGGGAATGGCGATCAGGGACAGCGCGACCGAACCGGCCCAGCCGGAAAAACCACCCACGGTCGCCACCATCAGTGCGTAAACGAAGAGACCAACGACTATCGACGGCGCCGACAGCATGATGTCGGTGACGAAGCGGGTCGTCGCCGCGAACTTCGAGGTGTCGCCGTACTCGGCCAGATAGATGCCGGCAAGAATACCGATCGGGGTGGACACCAGCGTCGCAAAACCGACAATCATGACGCTGCCGACGATCGCATTGCGCAGCCCACCGCCTTCGCTACCCGGTGCCGGCGTGTCCTGGGTAAAGAAATCCCAGCTCAGGGCGGCGAAGCCTTTCGAAAACAGGGTCCACAGTATCCACATCAAGGCCGCCAGACCAAAGGCCATGGCCAGCATTGACAAGCCGATACCGAGACGGTTGATTAACATTCGACGACGATAATGTTCCATTGCAGCCCCTGTGGCGTCTCAAACGCCCTGCCTGGCGCTGGCGCGATGGACTAGCCAGCGCGACAGTCCGAGGACGACGCAGGTGATGACGAACAGCACCAGGCCGAGCGCAAACAGCGACGAGGTATGCAGCCCCGGATCCGCCTCGCCGAACTCGTTGGCCAGTAGCGAAGCAATCGAGTTGCCCGGCGCAAAGAAGCTGCCGGCGATGCGATTGGCGTTGCCGATAACGAAGGTGACGGCCATCGTCTCGCCCAGGGCGCGTCCGAGGCCGAGCATGATGCCGCCGATGACGCCGACACGTGTATAAGGCAAGACGATGTTCCAGACCACCTCCCAGGTCGTGCAACCAAGGCCGTAGGCGGATTCCTTGAGCACCGCTGGCACGGTGTCGAAGACGTCACGCATTACCGAGGCAATGAAGGGAATCACCATCAGCGCCAGCACGATGCCTGCCGACAGTATGCCGATCCCGAGCGGCGGGCCGGCGAACCAGCCACCGATCACCGGCAGATCGCCAAAGCCTGCCTGCACCCAGGGCTGAACATTCCTGGCGAACAAGGGTGCGAAAACAAACAGGCCCCAGATGCCGTAAATGATCGAGGGAACCCCGGCGAGCAATTCGATGGCCGTCCCCAGCGGCCGACGCAGCCAGCCCGGACAACTCTCGGTGAGAAACAGCGCGATACCAAAGCTCACCGGCACCCCGATCAGCAGCGCGATGAGCGACGTGCTGAGCGTGCCGTAGATCGAGATCAGGGCACCGAACTCGTCGTCCGGCACGCTCCACGCCTCGCTCCACAGAAAAGCGGGTCCGAAGGCGCGGAACGCGGGCGCCGCCTCGATGGCCAGTGAAATCAGAATCCCGGCCAGCGCCGCCAGCACCAGAAAGGCGAACAGGAAAGTGAGCTTGTGGAAGATCGAATCCTGATGTTTGAAGATCCTGACCTGGACAGCGTACGCATCTACCTGCGCGTGCGCTGCCGAATCAGTCATTCTCACTGTTTTCCACGCCATGCTCTCTTCCATACCGCCCCTTCCCACTATCGACTTCAGTCGCCTAACACAGCTTGCGCGGACGCCCCGACGCTGGCGAGGCGGCGTCTTGCGAAGCCCGCCGCAATTGCCTGGCGAACCGCACGACTACTTGATGCGCTTCATCTCGGCTTCGATGGTGCCCACCACGTTGGCCGGCAGGGGGACAAAGTCCAGCTCGTCAGCCAGCGTCCCGCCCTTGTTCAGCGCCCAGCTGAAGAAGTCCACCACGCCCTGCTGTTTGGCAGCGTCTTCACCTTTTTCGTAGGCCAGGATGTAGGTTGCGCTGACGATCGGCCAGGCCTCCTTTGCCGTCTGGTCGAGCATGTCAGGTGCCATGCCCTTGACTTTGAAATCGGCGCCGGCGGCGGCCGCCGCGAAGGCCTCGCCGCTGGGCAACACGAAATTTCCGGCCTTGTTCTTCAGCGCGGCGAAGGCCAAACCGTTCTTTTTGGCATCGGCGTAGTCGACGTAGCCGATGGTGCCGGCAATTTTCTGGACGTTTGCCGCGACACCCGGGTTGCCCTTGCCACCGATCTCATTGGCCGGCCAGTTGACACTCTTGCCGACACCGACGTCGCGCACGAAGTCAGCCGACTGCTTGGCCAAGTAGCGGGTCATCACGTCGGTGGTACCGGAGCCGTCCGAGCGGTGGACGATGGTGATCGCAGTCGGCGGCAGCTTGAGATCCGGGTTCAGGCTGGTGATGGCAGGATCGTTCCACTTGGTGATGGCACCGCGAAAGATATTGGCAGCCGTCGGACCATCCAGCTTGAGTTGCCCGGAAGAGATGCCAGGGAGATTGAGCACAATGGTCACCGCGCCAATCACGGAAGGGAACTGCACCAGGCCGGCAGCGTTCAGATCCGCTGCGCTCAAGGGCGCGTCGGTGCCGCCGAAATCAACGGTCTTGGCCTTGATCTGCTTGATACCACCGGAAGAACCGATACCCTGGTAATTGACCGACTTGCCGGTGGCGGCCTGGTAAGCTTCGGCCCACTTGGTATACACCGCGTAGGGGAAGGTCGCGCCGGCGCCGGTCAGGTCGGCGGCTTGCGCAGCGATCGACCCGAAGCCCATGGCCATGGCCGCGGCGACGCCGGAAATCTTCAGGAAAACGCGTTTTGAAACGATCATGATTTCTCCATTGAGTGAGAGTTCGTGCTGCAGTAGCAACGCGATTGATCTTACGGAGCGAATGTTTCAGCACCATGACTCGGCTGCTCGACGGCGCCCGCAAATTGCAGGCATACTGCCGAGCATGTTTCTCGCTCTTCGCTCCCCGAAAGCGGCGTCGCCGTGAATGACCTTGTCGAAAGCTGGCAGTCACTCGACGGAACGCGGCTCGAAATGCGCCAAATGCGGCCAAGCGACGCGCCGCAGGTCAAGGCGTCGCTGAACACACTGTCGGCCGATACCCGGCGTCGCCGCTTCTTCGTCTCGATCGCCGAATTCTCCGACGATGCGGTGCACCGACTGATCGACATTGATCCGGCCAGGGAGTACCTGCTGGTCGTTTTACGGCGCGAGGATGGAATTGAAATCCCGATTGCCGGCGGCCGCTTCGTTCACGAGGATGAGCGTCCGGATTGCACCTTTTCCCTGCTCATCGGCGACCCCTGGCAAGGCCAGGGCATCGGACGCCGGATCCTCAAGGCGCTGATTCGCGAAGCGTCACGGCGCGGCTTGCGGCGCATGCACGGGCATGTGCTGGCCGACAACAGGCCGATGCTCGATCTGGCACGGGCGCAGCGTTTCGCGATTCTGGAAAGCGACCAGGGCGACGATGTTCTGGAGATCGTTCGCGAGCTTCCCGATCGCTGGTCGCTGCGCTGGGACACCTTCTTGCGGAGACTCTGGCGACGATAGGCGCTACCCGGCACTGGCCGCGCCGCAGGGGCAGAGGCAATTGCGCTAAAGTTCGTTGCCCGCTGGCCGTTAGCATAGTGTAGTTATGCAATCCATTGCTGCTGACATGTCTGTTCAAGCCTCAGCAGACTGCCAGCGACTTTGCGCAGCGCGTGACATCGAACAACATGGGCGCCGCCCTGCGCGAGCGTTCGCAAGCGGCAGGAATGGCCCAATCAGCGGCTGGCGATGATCCACCCTACAAGCCGCTTTGACGGCAACTACCCCGGGAGAATGGCAATGAAGGTCGGTGAATGGAGTATCAAGACGCGCTTCGTCGTGGTATTGGTCGTGGCGGTGCTCGGCCTCGCCGCGCTCGGCCTGAACTCGCTCTATGAACTGCGCAAGGGCATGCTGGAAGATCGCAAGGACAAGATCCACGCGCTGGTCGAGGTGGCCACTGGCGTCGTTGCCCGCTTTCACGAGCTGGCCAAGAGTGGCGCACTGAGTGAAGACGAGGCAAAAAGGCAGGCACTCGAAACCGTGCGCCAGATGCGCTACGCGAACGGGGAGTATTTCTTCGTCCTCGACAGCCAGCATCAGTTCGTGATGCACGCGGCGAAAGCGGCGCTGGAAGGCAAGAGCGGCGCCGACTTGCGCGACCCGAACGGCAAATTGTTCATCCAGGAGCTGGTGAGCGTCGCACAGGCCAGCGAGCAGGGAGGCATTGTCGACTATTCCTTTGCCAAAGCCGGCAGCGACAAAGCGGTCCCCAAACTCAGCTATTCCGCCCACTTCAAGCCGTGGGGCTGGGTCATCGGTACCGGCATCTATCTCGATGATGTCGACCAGGCCTTCGCTCGCGAAGCACTCAACGCCCTGATCATCATCGCTCTGGTGATTGGCGTCCTGGCCGGCGTATCGATGTGGATTGGGCGCAGCGTACTGCGCCAACTGGGCGGTGAACCGGCCGAGGCATCGGCAATCGCGCTGCGCATCGCCAGCGGCGACCTTGGCCAGGAAATGACCACCGAGAAAAGACTCAGCGGCAGCCTGCTGCATTCCATCGCACAAATGCAGAACCGCCTGCGCGGAATCATCGCCGAGATCGACCAGTTGTCCAGCGCTCTGGCCAACAGCGCCAGCGAGATTTCAGTAGCCACCGACGAGACGCGCCACGCCGCCGAGGCACAAGCCAACTCGACGTCGGCCACCGCGGCTTCGATTGAAGAGCTGACGGTAAGCATCAACGAAGTCGCGCAGAACGCGCAGGCAACCGGCGAGAATTCCCGCGCCGCCGCCAATTGCGCCGAACAGGGGCGCACGCTGGTCAGCAGCTCTGCTGCGGAAATCGAGAAGGTCGCGGAAATCGTCGCCCGTTCGTCGGAGCAGATACGGCAGCTGGCAACACGCTCACGCGACATCGGCGGCATTGCCGAGGTGATCAGGGAGATCGCCGAGCAGACCAACCTGCTGGCACTGAATGCGGCCATCGAAGCAGCCCGCGCCGGCGAGCAGGGCCGCGGCTTCGCGGTCGTCGCCGACGAAGTTCGCAAGCTCGCCGAACGGACCAGCAAGGCCACCAACGAAATCAGTACCATGGTGGTCAGCGTCCAGGCCGATACCGAATTGGCAGTCGGCGCCATGGGTGAGGCGGCTCCGCAGGTGAGCCGTAGCCTCGATAAGGCGCGCGAGGCCAGTGACATGCTCGAATCGATTCACCGGCAGGCGCATGAATCCAGCGAACGCGTGCAGCAGGTGGCGACCGCCACCCGCGAACAGGCGACGGTGGCCAACGACATCGCCGGGCACGTGCAGAACATCGCCTCGATGACCGAGGAAACAAATGCCACCATGCACAGCAATGCCGAGTCGGCGAGCGCCCTCAACGGCCTCGCCAACCGCTTGCGTGAAGTGGTCGCCTATTTTCGTGTCACCTGAAGACGAGCAAGGGCTGCGCCACGGAGGGAGAGAAGCATGAAGCCACGCCGACCGGGACACTGCCCGCGCCTCGCGCTTCAGGCTTTCAGCAACTCGTCGCGATTTCCCAGCCAGCGCCGGAGATGGCGTTCGGCGCACGCGGGATCGTTGCGCAGTAGCTGTACTGCCATCTCCCGTGCCAGCTCGACGAGGTCGGCATCGGCTTCGAGGTCGGCATAGCGGAGCAGCGGCACGCCCGATTGGCGGCTGCCGACGAACTCACCGGGGCCACGCAGACGAAGGTCCTGGCGAGCGATCTCGAAACCGTCCGTGTGCTCGAAAATGATCTTCAGGCGCGCCCGTGCCATTGCCGACAACGGCTGCTGATAGAGCAGGACGCAAAGCGAATCATGCGTGCCGCGCCCGACGCGTCCGCGTAACTGATGCAGCTGCGCGAGCCCGAAGCGCTCGGCGTGTTCGATGACCATCAGGCTGGCGTTGGCCACGTCGACGCCGACTTCGATGACCGTCGTCGCCACCAGCACGTCGATCTGGCCAGCAACAAACGCGGCCATCACTGCTGCTTTCTCGGTACCGCTCAGGCGGCCGTGAACCAGGCCAATGCGCAGACCGGCCAGTTCGCCGAGCAAAGCCGTGTACGTATCAAGGGCCGCCTGCAGCTGCAGCTTTGCCGATTCTTCGATCAAGGGGCAAACCCAGTAAGCCTGTCGCCCGGCAGCAACCACGCCGCGCACGGCGGCAGTCACTTCCTCACGGCGCGCATCCGAGAATAGCCGGGTGCGCACCGGCGAGCGACCAGCCGGCATTTCGTCGATCAGAGAAACATCGAGATCGGCGTAGTAACTCATCGCCAGGGTGCGCGGAATCGGTGTTGCGGACATCATCAGCTGGTGCGGATTGCCCCCTTTGCGCCGCAAGTCGAGCCGCTGTACGACGCCGAAACGATGCTGTTCGTCGATGATCGCCAGACCGAGGCGGGCAAAATCCAGGCCTTCCTGGATCAGGGCATGTGTTCCGACGACCAGCTGCGCACTCGTCGCCGCCTGTTGGCGCAGCGCCCGCCGGCTCCTGGCGCCGAGACGACCCGAGAGGCACACCACCTCGACACCCAGTGGCTCCAGCCAGGCGCGCAGCTTGAGGAAGTGCTGCTCGGCGAGAATTTCGGTCGGGGCCATGAGAGCCGCCTGATAACCGGCCTCGATGGTCTGACAGATGGCCATGGCGGCGACGATCGTCTTGCCACAGCCGACGTCGCCCTGCAGCAGGCGCTGCATCGGAAACGGTTGCTCGAGGTCGCCGCCAATTTCGCCGGCAACGCGCTGCTGCGCATCGGTCAGCGCAAATGGCAGTGCCGCCAGCAGACTCGCCGCCAGGCGCCCGGCGGCGAGCAGCAACGGAGCGCCCTTGCGCCGGCGCGCCAGATAGGCCCGCCGCAAGGACAGCTGCTGCGCCATTAGCTCGTCGAACTTGATTCGCCGCCAGGCCGGATGGCTGCGACTCTGCAGCGTGACTGCGGCAAGCTCGGGCGGTGGCGAATGCAACAAGCCCAGCGCCGCTGCCAGGGCAGGCAGGCGATGCGCCGCGCACCAGTTGGCGTCGAGGAGCTCGCTGAGATCGACCGCGCGCATGGCTCGTGCAATGAGTTTACGCAAGACCCCCTGCGCCAGCCCGGCGGTCGTCGGATAGACGGGGGTCAGCGACTGCGGCAGTGCCTCATCGGTGGTCGCTGCGCTCAGAGCGTTCAGAGTGCTCAGGATGCGGTAACGTGGATGCACCATCTCGAGCCCGAGGAAGCCGTCACGGATCTCGCCGAAGATGCGCAGCCGCAGCCGGTTTTGACGCGCGTTCTCGAAAGCCCTCTGCTGGCTGCCGTAGAAACTCAGAAAGCGCAGGCGGAGGAGGTTTTTCTCGTCAGTGTCCGAAGGGGCATCGGCAACATCACAGGCGTCGCTGACGGTGACCAGCAGCTGGCGGCGCGGTGCCATGCTGATCGCGACATCGCCGACCAGCGCCTCGATCTGCAGCGGCACTCCCAGCGGCGCCTCGGCAAGGGCCGTGACGCGCGTCTCATCCTCGTAGCGCAGGGGCAGGTGCAAAACGAGGTCTTCGCGCCGCTCGATACCGAGCTTGTGCAGGCGGCTCCTGATCGCTGGCGGCGCGTCGATCTCGTCCGCAGGCGGCATCAGCCGCCGAGGACCAGTACCGCGTCGGCCTCGACCAGCCCGTTGCGCGGCAAAGCCGCGACACCGACCGCCGCACGCGCAGGAAAAGGCTCCGCAAAATAGCTCTTCATCACCTCGTTGACTTTCGCGAAATGCGCCAGATCGGTGAGATAGACGTTCAGTTTGACGACATCAGCCAGCGAGCCACCAGCGGCTTCGGCGACCGCCTTGAGGTTGTCGAAAACGCGCACGATCTGCGCATCGATTCCGTCAACAACGTCCATGCTCACCGGGTCGAGGCCGATCTGACCGGAGAGGTAGACCGTATCACCCACTCTTACCGCTTGTGAGTAGGTGCCGATAGCAGCTGGCGCGTCGCTTGTCGAAATGATCGTTCTTGCCATGGTGGTGTCCTCTACAATGATTCGAGTTTAATGCGAAAGTCGCGCAAGCGGCTCACGAAAGTCCCTTCTCCCGTCGCGGGAGAAGGCTTGGGAAAGAGGGGGCGGTCATGACGTTCATGATCCGAGTTATCTCGCCATGTCATGAACGTTAAACGGGAGAGTGTAAATGAGCACCGCGATCATCACCAATCTCGAAAAATTGCTCGGCGGTCCGCGCGACGGCGCCCTGCTCCGCTATTCGCTGGGTAACGAGCACCTGAAGGCCGGCGATTTCGAGCAGGCGGCCAGGCACTTGCGTGCGGCGATCGAAGCTGACGCGAGCTACTCCGCCGCCTGGAAACTGCTCGGTAAAGCGCTCAGCGAAGGCTCTCACCCAGAGGAAGCCCTGGCCGCCTATGAACACGGAATCCTCGTCGCCGAAGGAAAAGGCGACCTTCAGGCGGCCAAGGAGATGCGCGTTTTCGCACGTCGCGTGCAACAGCAACTGGCGGCGCCAGACCGCTGAAGCGGCTTAGGGCTTGCCGACCTTGCGCACCGTACTGGGCGCATCGATACCCAGCCTCTTGAGTTGCCGGCGAGCCGCCTCGGCCTCGGCGCGATTCTTGAAAGGACCGATCTGCAAGCGCGCTTCGAGCGTTGCGGGGATTCCTTCCTGCGCCAGTCGCGCCTGCCATTCCTCGGCCAGAGCCAGATCGGAGAATAGTCCCGACTGCACGATGTAGCCCGAGACCAGCCGCACGGCCACGGTGGGCGGCGGTTCGACCACCGATGGAGGCGGCGTAGCCGCGATTGCGGAGCTCGCTGTGGGCCGTGTGGCGGGAGGCGGCAAAGCCGGTGTGGCGGCCACGCGCGGCGGCGGCGGCGGTACCGGTAGCGCGCTGTCGCCTGCAGCAGCAGCGGCTTTTGGCGCGCGCGCCTGAATACTGCCGGCATCCGTCTTTTTGGCAGGGGAGCTTTCCGCACCGGGATCGCTTGCGACTTCGCTGGCAGCTTCACTAGCGGCTGCTTGCTCGCTTGCTGCCGGCGGCTCTTCAACGGGCGATGCAAGCGGCGTCTCGGCTGCCGTCAGTGCTTGCACCGGTTCTCTCTTCCTGACCGGTACCGGTTCCGTGAACTGCTGTCCCGTTTGCCAATCATCCGGTGCGTTGGCATAGTCGAACAGCGCCAGCACGCCAAGCAGTGCCAGAATCATCAAACCGGCCAGTCCCATCCGCCACAGCAACTGGCGCTTAAGATCGGCTCTCCCCTCGGCGGCCGCTTGAGCCGGGCCCACGCTGGGCGCCGCCTGAACGTTTGCGGCCTTGGCCTTAGTCCCCTGAGCCAGCATCTGCCCCCTGCTCCTCTGTTAACGGTCGCTACCCAGTCGAGACACCACAAACAATGGAAGTCGTGACCGTTTTCCCCTCTTCCCCAACCCTTCTCCCGCCAGGCGAGAAGGGAGCTTCATGAGTCGCATGCGCGACTCTCGCATCAACTGCCGTCGTTGCGATTGCGTACCAGCGCCACCACCAGATCCGCCTCGGCGCGAGCGATGCCACAGTGCTGTGCAATCGTCGCGGCGTCCTGCCCCTGGGTGGCCATCTGCATGGCATCGTTGTAAAGCGGCGAAGCCACCTGCGCTGACGACTCCGCAATCTGCGACATCTGCGCCAACTGGTGCCGAAAGTCTTCGCGGGCAGCCAACAAGCCTTCGCGCAAATCGTCGACCTCGCAGCGCAACTGATAGACGTCTTCCTGCAGCGCCTCGATCAGCGCCTGCCCGGGAATTTCCGGCGGCGGTTCGTTCCAGGCGAAGTCAAGCTCCTCGGCGGCAATTGGCGGAGCCGCTTCCGCTGCACCGGCCAAGGGCGCTGATTCTGCCGCAGCGTGAGAATCACCGGCTTCGGCCTTAGCCCCCGCCACTGCTGGCGCTGGCGCTGGCGCCCCGGCAACCGCAGCATCCGTTTCCTGGATGCCGGTATAAGCAGCGAGCGCTGACTGCGCAAGCAGCGGCGCTACGGCGGCGCCGCGTTCGTTCTGCAGGCGACGCATGCGCAGAAAGAGGATGACGATGTACGACAGCAGTAGCACGATGACCAGAATCAAGCCTTCGCGCCAGCCCAGACTGCCCAGTAGCTCGAAATCCATTGCGCGCCCTAGTGACTGTGTTTGCCAGACATTATCCCGGAAACTGCCGTTGACTGCTCACCTCACCGCGCCGAGGCCTTCGCCTGCCACGGCCTCCCGCGTTCAAGCGACCGTTCCAGCGCTTCGCACGCACCGCCGACGACGACCCTGCCGCGATTGTGCCATAGACCAACACCGTCGAAAGGGTCTTCTTGCCGGGCGAGTAGCGCAAGTCTACTGCATGGACTCGAACAACCCGGCAGCACCCATGCCGGTGCCAATGCACATGGTCACCATACCGTAACGCTTTCCGGTGCGCAGCAGTCCATGCACCAGCGTCGCCGTCCGGACGGCGCCGGTCGCCCCCAGCGGGTGGCCCAGGGCAATCGCCCCGCCGAGTGGATTCACCTTCGTCGGGTCGAGCTCGAGCGTGCGCATCACGGCCAGCGCCTGCGCGGCAAAGGCCTCGTTTAGCTCGAACCAGTCCACGTCGTCCTGGCGGACACCGGCTTGCTTGAGCACCCGCGGAATCGCCTCGACCGGGCCAATGCCCATGATCTCGGGTGCCACGCCCGCCACCGCGAAGCCGGCAAAACGCGCCAGCGGCTGCAGATTGAACTGCTTGAGAATTCTTTCCGACACCACCAGCACCGCCGCTGCACCGTCGGACATCTGCGAACTGTTGCCGGCGGTAACCGAGCCGCGCGCGGCGAATACCGGCCGCAAGCGAGCGAGCCTTTCGACGCTGCTGTCCGAACGCGGGCCTTCGTCAGTCTCGGCCAGGAACTCCTTGACCTGCACGTCACCCGTCTGCAGATTCGGCAACCGTGCAGTCACCGCGTACGGTGAAATCTCGGCCTTGAAATGGCCGGCGGCGATGGCCGCGCAGGCTTTCTGGTGCGAGGCGACCGCGAAGGCATCCTGATCGTCGCGCGAAATCTTCCACTGGGCGGCGACTTTTTCGGCGGTGAGACCCATTCCAAAAGCAATCGCGTAGTTCTCTTCCTTTTCGAAGAGGGCCGGATTGAGAGCGATCTTGTTACCCATGATCTGGTTCATCAGCGACATCGTTTCCGTACCGGCAGCGACCATCACCTCGGCTTCACCGAGCCGAATGCGATCCGCGGCCATGGCCACCGCCTGCACGCCGGATGCGCAGAAGCGGTTCACAGTTACCCCGGGGACGGTGTTCGGCATGCCGGCCAGCAGCAAGCCGATCCGCGCGACGTTCATTCCCTGCTCGGCCTCGGGCATAGCGCAGCCGACGATCACGTCCTCGACCATTGCCGGGTCGATCGCCGGTGCCTGCGCCAGCACCGAGGCGATGGCGTGCGCCAGCATGTCGTCAGGCCGAACGTGCCCGAGCATGCCCTTGCGTCGGCCCACCGGCAAGCGTGTGGCGGCAACGATGTAAGCGTCCTGAATCTGTTTACTCATGATCTGTTCTCCTTGCGTGCGCAGTGGCTTAGTTACGTAGCGGCTTGCCGGTAGCCAGTGTGTGCTCAATGCGTTGCCGTGTTTTCTCGTTCTTCAGCAGTTCGACGAAGAGCTGGCGCTCGACGCTGAGCAACCACTGCTCGTCGACCAGCGATCCGGTCTCGACGTCGCCACCGCAGAGCGCGGTGGCTGCTGCCTTGGCAACCGCGTAGTCATGCGCCGAAATCATGCCGCCTTCCTTCATGTTGACCAGCATCATTTCGCAGTTGGCGATGCCGGTACGACCGGCGACCTTGATCTGGCGCGGTGAAAGACGCGGGTAATAGCCGGCCTCCGCAAGTCCGCGCGCCTCGCGTAGCGCGACGTAAAGCAGTTCCTTGGCGTTGAAGACGATGTTGTCCGACTCGGTGGCGAAACCCAGTTCCCTGGCCTGCGCAGCGCTCTTTGAAACCGTCGCCATGGCGACGGTCATAAACACCGGCTGGATGAATTCGAAGGGGTCGTTGCCGGCGGTCTTCGCGGCCTGCTGCGCGGCGCGGATAGCGAACTCCTTGTAGCCGCCACCGGCCGGGATCAGACCGACCCCAGCTTCGACCAGCCCAATGTAGCTCTCCAGCGCGATTACCCGCTTGGCAGCGTGCATCAGAAACTCGCAGCCACCGCCGAGAGCCATGCCCTGTACCGCCGCAATCACCGGCACCTTGGCGTACTTGAGTGCCATCGACGTGTTCTGGAATTCGGCGACGTACTTTTCGAGCAGTTCGAACTGACCCGCGGCGATCGCGTCGCTGACTTCCTTGAGATTGGCACCAAAGGCAAATGGCGCCTCATGCCAGAGCACCAGCGCACGGTAATCGGCTTCGGCACGAGCGACAGCTTCCTGCAAACCGACGATCACCTCACGTCCGAGGGTATGGTTGCGCGTCTTGACGCTGACGATGGCGATGCCGTCGTCGACCTGCGGAAGGGTCCACAGGCGAACACCGTCGTTCTCCCACACTGGCGAACCACTGATCTCGGCTTCACTCAATACCCGCTCGGGGAAAATCTGCCGCTGATAGACAGGCAGCGCCGAACGGGGCTGATAAGCGTCGGCGCTCGCCGAGTACGAGCCTTGCGGTGTGTGCACGCCCTTCGCGGCGACCTGGCCAAAGACCCAGGCCGGCAGCGCTGCCGGACTCATCGCCCGACCGGCATCGACGTCGGCCTTGACCGCCGCGGCGATCGCCTGCCAGCCAGCCGCCTGCCAGCTTTCGAACGGCCCCTGCGCCCAGCCAAAGCCCCAACGCATGGCGAAGTCGAGATCGCGGGCGTTATCGGCAACTTCGGCAAGGTGGAAAGCGGCATAGTGGAAGATGTCCCGGAAAATCGCCCACAGAAACTGCGCCTGCGGATGCTCGCTGGCGCGCAGCTGGGCGAACTTTTCGGCCGGATTGCGGTTCTTGAGGATCGTCAGCACGGTCGGATCGATCTCGGCAGCGCTTTCGCGATAATCCTGCGCCGCCAGGTCGAGCACCTTGATCGCCCGACCATCCTTGCGGAAAATCCCGCAGCGCGTCTTCTGACCGAGCGCGCCCTTGGCAATCAGTGCCGCCAGCCAGGCCGGAACGGCGTAATGGCCGTGCCAGGGATCGTCGGGCAAGGTGTCCTGCATGGTCTTGATGACGTGCGCCAGGGTATCCAGACCGACGACGTCGGCAGTACGATAGGTAGCACTCTTCGGACGCCCGATGATTGGACCGGTGAGCGCATCGACGAGGTCGAAGCCGAGGCCGAGGCGCTCGGTGTGGTGCATCACCGCCAGGATCGAGAAGACGCCGACGCGATTGGCGACGAAGTTCGGCGTATCGCGGGCACGCACGATGCCCTTGCCGAGACGCGAGACCAGCCATGATTCGAGATTGTCGAGCAGCACCGGGTCGGTGCCCTGCGTGGCGATCAGTTCGACGAGATGCATATAGCGCGGCGGATTGAAAAAATGGATGCCGCAAAAGCGTGAACGCAAGACCTCAGGCAAGGCTTCCGAGAGACGGTTGATCGACAGACCCGAGGTATTCGAAGCAATGATCGCCGCTGGCGAGACGAAGGGTGCAATCTGGCGATAGAGATCGTCTTTCCACTCGCTCTTCTCGGCGATGGCTTCGATGATCAGATCGCAATCGCGCAACTGCTCAAGGTGCTGCGCGTAGTTGGCGGCGTCGATGTAAGCGACCCGATCCTTGCTGGCCAACGGCGACGGTTCAAGCTTGCGGAGTGCGTCGATGGCGCGGCTGACGATTCCGTTGGCGTCGCCCTCCTTGGCGGGCAGGTCGAAAAGCAGTACCGGCACTTCAGCATTGGCGAGATGCGCGGCAATCTGTGCCCCCATCACCCCCGCCCCGAGTACCGCGGCCTTGCGTACGATGAAGTTGCTCAAGCTGTCCTCCTATTCCTGTCGGTTTATCCGCGCGCACCGGGAAGACCCCGCTGCGCACTTGCCAAAAAACACTCAAACGAACGTTTGAATTATACCTTTCCAGCTTTCATCGTCAAGCCAAGGGCAGCGGCAAATAGGGTGATGCACAGGCCCACCCGACGGCGGTCAAAAAAAAACCCCGGAATCCGGGGTTTTTTCTAAGGCCTGCCGCTTGCTCAGAAAGCCAGCGAGTATTGCGCTCCGAAAAGCCAGACGCTCGAGTCATAATCGCCGGTAACCGTGCCACGATTGGTCAAGGGATTCGTCGTGGTCTCGTTTTGGTTGATCTTCGTATTCGGGATGTAAATGTAGGCCGCACCGAGTTCAAGCGTCTGCTCCTTGGCCGGCTTCCACTGCATTCCGGCGGTAAACCAGGTGCGATCGTTGTCGGGCAGAGACGTCAAACGGGTGCTCGAACTCTTGACAGGAGTCTGGTCGTAGGCAATTCCAAACATGAACTTGATGGCGTCCGTGTACCTGTAGTTGGCGCCCATGGCGACACGCCAGGTATCGTCGAAATTTGCATGCAGGATCTGCGCAGGAGCACCGCTCTGCGGCCCCGAGGTGCGGATGATGTCGACGTCCTGAATCGAACTCCATCCCGTCCAGGAGACATCGCCCAGCATCTCCCAGCGGTCGCTCAGCTGCTGCGAAACGCTCAGAATGAAGGTATCCGGAACCTTGAGGTCGGCCTCGACATCGCTCGCCCCACCGGCATTTGCCAGGCCCAAGGCGGTGGCATTGCCAGCTGCAGTACCATCGCCATTCAGTTTGACTTTTCCGTCGGTATGGAACTGGACGGTCGAGCGATACGACAAGCCGACCTTGGTCGATGGCGAAAGTGTAAACAAGGCACCGATGTTCCAGCCCCAGGCATCGTCGTCGATGCTCATGTGCGATTCCACCTGCGGCAGCGCCCCAAAGCGCCGGGCAGGAAGAACAGCCACCTGCCGATAGTAATCGGCCTCGATCTTCTGCCAGCTGAAGCCGGCACCCAGCGATACCTTTTCGTTGACCCGATAGGCAATCGAGGGATTGATGTTGATCGTCTTGATGTCGAACTCGTTCGACTGCGCACTACCCTTCCACGGCTTATCGTATTTGGTCGCATTGCCGAACGGCGCGCTGATACCGAGACCGATATAGAGGTCCTTGTTCAGCGCCCACGAGATATAGCCGTTCGGGATAAACGCCCAGCTACCGGCATCGTCACCGTCGCCAACGGCGGGACTACTGAAGACCCCGACAGCTGAACCCTGGTTATTGAACTTGAAACTCGGCCGCACCGCCGTAAAACCGCCAGAGACTTCGCGCGCCTGCAGTTGCGTCATTCCAGCCGGGTTCCAAAAAATCGTGCTGGCGTCGCTGGCCTTGGCCGCTGAACCGGCGTAGGCATTGCCAAGACCGCTGCCCGCCTCCAACAATTGAAAACCCGAGGCACTCGCCGCGCCCGAAAACGCCGCCAGAAGCAGTGCCGGCATCACCCTCATCGAAATCCGCTGTGCCATTTTTTTGTCTCCCCCTTGAATGTGATCTCGCGTGGCTTTTTCGCCACACACGATTTGCTTTGGACAAGCACATGCTAAGGCCAGCTACCAGAAAAATCTCTAGTTACACGACGTTCGGCAGCGCTTGCTTGTCCCCATGTTGGTTAATTACAACAGGGCTGAGCGCGGCTTCAGTGGCTTTACAGTAATTTGTCCGGCAGTTACCGAGGTTTTCAGGCGCTACGGTTCCTCATATAGTGGAGCGGCCCGCCGGTAAACGGCGCAAAGCCAGTGCCGAAAATGACCCCTGCATCAGCCAGATCGGCATCGGCGACCACGCCGTCGCTAACCAGCTTCTGAGTCTGGTCGAGCAAGGGTGCGAGCAGACGCTCGGCAAGCCCAGCCGGCACGGTTCCCGGCACGCCCTTGGCCACTTTTCCTGCCCGGTATTGGTAGAACCCGCGACCTGCTTTCTTGCCGAGGTGACCCGCATTGTAGTGCTCGACGAGGCAGCGTGGCGGCTCTGCATTTCCACCAGCGAGGCTCTTGCCCGCAGCCATGGCGACATCGAGACCGACCATGTCGACCAGCTCGATCGGCCCCATCGGCATGCCGAAGGCGAGCATCGCTTCGTCGACGGTCTCCAGGGCGAGCCCCTCGTCGACGGCGCGCATGGCTTCGAGCATGTAGGGCCCGAGAACGGCGTTGACCAGAAATCCGGGTGCGCTCTTGACCGGCAGCGGCAGGCGATCGATCTGTTTGACGAAGGCCGTGCCTCGCGCCAGCGTTTCTGCATCGGCGCCGTCGGCAGCGACGACTTCGACCAGCGGCATCTTGGCCACCGGATTGAAGAAGTGAATGCCGATCAGGCGTCCCGGCCGGCTCAAGCAACTGTTCAAGTCCTCGATCCGGAGACTGGAAGTATTGGTCGCCAGCACCGCGTCGGGCTTGATCACCGCATCGAGCTGCTCGAGCAAGGCGCGCTTGGCCTCGAGGTTTTCGAAGATGGCTTCGATCACCACGTCGGCACTCCTGGCCCCATGCCCTTCGGGGTCCGGAATGAGGCGATCCATGGCGCTGCGCAACTCGTACGGATCCCTGATCCGCTTCGCGTACGCCGCGTAAGCACGCTGCAAGGCCGGCGCGATGCGCTCCATTCCCTGATCCTGCAGGGTAACCGTCAGCCCACGCAGGGCGCACCAGGCAGCAATGTCGCCGCCCATCACGCCGGCGCCGACGACGTGCACCCGTTTCGCCTGAAAGTTGCTCGCTTTGCCGAATCCCTTGAGCCGCTCCTGCATGAAAAACACGCGTACCAGATTGCGAGCGGTCGGCGAACGGACAAGCCTGTCGATCAGTTCGGGGGCGGCCAGCGCGTTGCCCTGGTGCTTTTCCCAGAGCTCGATGATCGCGTAGGGCGCCGGGTAATGCTCGATACGTGCGCGCTTGCCGACCTGTTTGCGCGCCGCCCGGGCGACCAGCGGCCGCAAGGGGCCGCCGTTGAGCAGCCGTTGCAACAAGGCTGGACGGCGGCGGGGCTGATCGGCGAGGACCAGCAGCGCCGCCGCATTGTCCATCACCCGTGCCGGCACGCAGTCATCGGCGAGACCCGCGCGTTTGGCGCGCTTAGCGTCAAGCGACTTGCCGGTGAGCATCATGTCCAGCGCTGCCTGCGGACCGATTCGCGCGGGCAGGCGCAGCATCCCGCCCCAGCCGGGCACGATGCCCAGCATCACCTCCGGCAAGCCGAGTCGTGTGGTCGGCTCGTCGACCGCCAGCAGGTAGCGACACGCCAGTGCCAATTCGAGACCGCCGCCCAGGCAATGGCCGCGTACCAGCGCCAGCGTCGGGTAGGTGACCGCGGCCAGGCGATTGAAAAGCTGCCAGCCGCGCTCGACCAATGCCACCCCTTTTGCCGCTGTGTCGAGCTGCGTAAACTCCTGGATGTCGGCGCCGGCGATGAAACCGGCCGACTTCCCGGAGCGGAAAATCAGTCCTCTTGGCGGACTGCTGTCGAGCCGGTCGAGAATCAGCGCCAGTTCATCCATCACGGCACTGGAGAGCGAATTGGTCGATTCGCCGGCCTTGTCGAGAGTTGCCCAGGCCAGCCCATCGGCGTCCACCGCCAGCCGCCAATTCTGATAGTTATTTTCATCCTTGTTCATGCGTTCGTCTCCTGTTTTCCGCTAACGGTCATGGCATGTCGAGATACCCAAGATCATGAAAGTCATGACCGTCCCCCTCTTTCCCCGCCCTTCTCCCGCAGCGGGGAGAGATTCGTGAGTCGCATACGCTACGTTCACATTAACGGCCATCAGGCAGTGGTCTCGATAAGCATGGCCCCGCCCTGGCCGCCACCAATGCAAATCGCCGCGACACCGCGCCTGACCTTGGCCTGGCGCATAGCGTGCAGCAGGTGCAGCACGATGCGTGCACCGGAGGCGCCGACCGGGTGACCGACGGCCACCGCGCCACCATCGACGTTGAGACGCCCCCGCGGTAACGCACCAAGCGCCTGCGGCAGGCCAAGCTGGTCACGGCAGTAGTCGTCCGACTCCCAGGCAGCGAGACAGGCCAGCACCTGTGCGGCGAAAGCCTCATTGATTTCCCAGAGGTCGATATCCTCGAGCGCCAGTCCGTTGCGCTGCAGGATGGGCGTCGCCGCGTGGACCGGACCCAGGCCCATCTGCGCCGGATCGAGACCCGCCCACTGACTATCACTGATGCGGCCGAGTGGTTCGAGCTGCCAATGATCGACGGCAGCCTGCGAAGCGAGTATCAGCCAGGCGGCGCCGTCTGTGATCTGCGAGCTGTTGCCCGGTGTGACGCGGCCATAGCGACGATCGAAAAACGGCTTCAGCTTGCTCAGGCTATTGAGGTTCGAATCGGCGCGAACACCGTCGTCTTCGCTATAGACCGTGCCTTTGCCATCGACCAGTGGAACGACCTCGCCGAAGTGGCCGACAGCGCGGGCGGCGACGGCACGCTGGTGGCTGCCGACGCTGAACTGATCCATGTCATGGCGCGAAATGTCGAAGCGCCAGGCGAGATTTTCGGCGGTCTGCCCCATCAGCAAACCGATGTTCGGGTCGGTCAAGCCTTTCAGCAGCCCGATCACCGGTGACAGCAGTTGCGCCGGACGCAACTTGGCGAAAACGCCGACCTTCTGGCCGAGCGTCCTGGCCTGCATCATCTGTGCGAACCAGCGCACCATCGCTTCCGAGTACAGCAGCGGCGCATGCGACAGGGCATCGACGCCACCCGCCAGGACCAGTTGCGAGCGTCCGTTCTGGATATTGGCGATCGCCGAATCGAGCGCCTGCATGCCGCTGGCGCAGTTGCGCATCACCGTCCAGCCCGGCACCTTGTGGCCGCAACCGAGTCGCAGAGCGACAACGCGACCGATATTCACCTCGTCCGGAGAAGGGCTGGCGCAACCGAGAATCACTTCGTCGAGGTCGGTCGGCGCGAAGCACTGGCGAATCAGCAGCGCGCGCCCGGCCTGCAGCGCCAGATCGCTCGCCGAGAATGGCCCGGGCGCGTTGCGCCCCTTGAGAAATGGCGTTCTCGCGCCATCCACGACATACACCGGCTGAAATTCCATTTCCACTCCTTTCTTGCGGCTCACTGCCGAGCAGAGGCGACGACACGAAGCACGTGCCGCGCCTCTGTCCCGAGCTTTGATCGCTTCTACGCGGCTTCTTTGTGAAGCACGGTTTCCTGCCGCGAACGGCCCAGATCATGCGGAAAATCATCAACACGAATCACGATGTCGCGCAGTTCATTTCGCCGCTTGAGGACAACATATTCGGCAGCAGTCACGATGCCGGCGGCAAAGGCTGCATGCGCCAGATCGCGGACATTGGCGTCCGGGTTGTCGCTGAACGCGCCGTCCTTTTCCGCCGCCCGAATCCGGGCCTCGATTGGCTCCGCCTCCAAGGTTGCCAGCAGCGCAAGCTCGACCGCACCGACCGGTTCGCTGGCGACGTTCGGCAAATAGGTCTCCGCAGTCAGTCGATCACGCGCCGCCGACGGCTCGATCATCAGCTTGGCCACCTGGTGACCAATCCGGTCTGACGGCACATCGTACGGATGGCCAAGCGGGAAAACGATGCGATACAGCATGCGCCCGATCCAGCGCACGGGGAAGTTGGCGATCACTCCGTCGAAAGCCATTTGCGCCTTGTACATGGTGTCCCACATGGCCCAGTGCATGAGCGGCGCATCAGCCTGCTGACGGCCTTCCGACTCGTAGCGCTTGAGCGTCGCCGAACATAGATAGAGCATCGAGAGAATGTCACCCAGACGTGCGGAGAGCTTTTCGCGCCGCTTCAGCTCGCCGCCAAGGACCAGCATCGAGATGTCGGCGAGGAAAGCAAAAGCCGACGAGAAGCGCGTCAGTTGCT